>Ga0247727_10000347_pt1 | contig 112644 bp, 78 predicted proteins | sample WisWelCaveWW1625_FD_202498 | JGI IMG/M metagenome (GOLD analysis project Ga0247727, IMG submission 202498) | Biofilm microbial communities from Wishing Well Cave, Virginia, United States - WW16-25 | ecosystem: Environmental > Aquatic > Deep subsurface > Groundwater > Cave microbial mat... | reverse complement strand
ACGCACGTCCAGCATGGCGTGGGCGACGGTCCCATTTCGGTGACGAGCGCGGACCTGGATGGGGATGGCGATGCGGATCTGGCGGTGGCGAACGTGGGCTCGGACACGGTGTCGGTGCTGCGGAATCGAGGCGACGGCACGTTCGCAACGCACGTCCAGCATGGCGTGGGCGACGGTCCCATTTCGGTGACGAGCGCGGACCTGGATGGGGATGGCGATGCGGATCTGGCGGTGGCGAACGTGGGCTCGGACACGGTGTCGGTGCTGCGGAATCAAGGTGACGGCACGTTTGCGCCGCACGTCGAGTACGGCGTCGGCGACTATCCCCGATCGGTGACGACGGCTGACCTGGATGGGGATGGCGATGCGGATCTCGCGGTGGCGAACCTGGAGTCGGACACGGACTCGGTGCTCTTGAATCGAGGTGACGGCACTTTCGCGTCGCACGTCGAGTACGGCGTGGGCAAGCATCCCAACGCGGTGACGAGCGCGGACCTGGATGGGGACGGCGATGCCGATCTGGCGACGGCGATCGACCCCCACACGATGTGGGTGCTGCTGAATCAAGGCGACGGCACGTTTGCGACGCCCCTCGAATACGGCGTCGGCGCACCACCCTCCTCGCTGACGACCGCGGACCTGGATGGGGACGGCGATGCCGATCTGGCAACGGCGAACATCCACTTCGCCAACTCGGGCACGGTGTCGGTGCTGTTGAATGAAGGGGACGGCACTTTCGCGCCGCACGTCGATTACGGCGTGGGCGACTATCCCCAGTCCGTGACGAGCGCGGACCTGGACGCTGACGGAGATGCGGATCTGGCCGTGGCGAACGGGGGGTACACGGTGTCCGTGTTGCTGAACCAAGGCGACGGCACTTTCGCGAAACACGTGGAATACCGCGTGGGCGGCCCTCCCACCTCGGTAACGAGCGCAGACCTGGATGGCGATGGAGATGTGGATCTGGCGACGACGTACTACTACTGGCGTGTGTTGTCAGGCACTATCTCGGTTCTCCTCAATCTAGGAGACGGCACCTTCGCAGGGTACGTCGATTACGGCGTGGGCCACCATCCCAGTTCGCTGACGAGCGCGGACCTGGACGGGGATGGTGATGCGGACCTTGCGGCGGCGAACGCAAGTTTCTACCCGTACGTCGGCTCGACGGTGTCGGTACTCCTGAATCATGGTGACGGCACTTTCGCAAGGCACGTCGAGTATGGCGTGGGCGATCACCCCTTCTCGGTGACGAGTGCGGACCTCGATGGCGACGGCGATGCGGATCTGGCAACGGCGAACATCCACTTCGCCAACTCGGGCACGGTGTCGGTGCTGTTGAATGAAGGGGACGGCACTTTCGCGCCGCACGTCGAGTACGGCGTGGGCATCTATCCGTCCTCGGTGACGAGCGCGGACCTGGATCGGGATGGTGCTGCGGATCTGGCGGTGGCACACACCTACACGCCGCCTGGGTACTGGGGCACGGTGTCGGTGCTGCTGAATCAAGGCGACGGCACGTTCGCGACGCACGTCCAGTACGGCGTGGGCCGCTATCTCTCCTCGGTGACGAGCACGGACCTCGATCGGGATGGCGATGCGGATCTGGCGGTGGCGAACAGTTACGGGCCTGGGTCCGGGTCCTCTCCCACGGTGTCGGTGCTGCTGAACACCTGCTCCTGCTCCGGCGATGCCTCGTGGGCCAACTACGGATCCGGCTGGCCGGGCACCCTCGGCATCCCGACCTTCACGGCCGCAAGTGACCCGGAGCTGTGTTCGACGCTGACCTTGAACCTCGACAACTCGCTCGGCGCCAACACAACGACGGCGCTCCTCATCGGCCTTGCGCAGACCGATCAGCCCACGATCTACGATGGGCACTTGCTCGTGGCGCCAACGATTGTCTTGCTCCTGCCACTGCCTGGGGGAGGTCTCGCGCTGACGGGAACTCTTCCCTGCGACCCCATTCTGTGTGGCGTGTCGCTCTACCTGCAAGCCCTCGAGGTCGATGCGGGCGCCTCGAAAGGGCTCTCGTTTACGCCGGGGCTGCAGCTTGTCCTGGGGTCCTGACGGCGAAACTCCTCGAAGCTCTCGGGGATCGGTCGCTTTGTCACGCAAGCCAGGGCATTTGGCAGAGTTTGGCCGGCGATTCTCCCGTTGAGTGTGGGCGCGGCAACAACGAGTCCGAACGCACACCGACGCTTCCGTGCCGCCACGAAAGCGGGCGCGTGGAGTTCGAAGGAAGGCGGCTTCGGGGCATCGTCAAGACGAGCTGCCGCCTTGGAGCAAGTGCCGGCGTCAGGCTCGGCGCCTTGGAGATCGGCGCCGTGGGATCGCGCCTTCCCAGGGCAGCTCCCCGCCGGATCCACCGATCGACCGCACGGCCTCTTCGATGATCTGCCGGGCGCTCGTGGAAGACGGTCGGTTCCCGAGGTCTCTTCCGCCGTGACGCTGTTTCGCGGCCAATCGTTTCCAGCTCTGCAGCAGAATCTCGTGGCGGCCGCTCTCGGTGTGGACCTCTCGCGAATGCACGAGAAGCCGGATCTCCAGCTCCTTTGCAACGCGTCCGCTCGCGCGCACTTCACCACTGCGGCGAACTCTCCTGAGGAGCGTGCGGGCGGCGTCCGCGAGGTCTTCGAGCTGCCAGGGGGCGTTCGCTTCGGCGACCACGAGCAGGGAGGGCCACAGGCGCTCGTGCACGAAAGTCACTTTTCCGCCGACCAACTTGGTGGACAGCACTCTCTCGTCCTCCGCGAGCGCTTGGAGACAGGCGAAGATTTCGTGCGAGCGGGGGTGGCTCCACCATGATCCCTTCAGCTTCTCCGCCGTCACCAGGCCCACGACGCTCAAGAGCCGGGCGTCCTGCATCAGCAGCAGGCCGTGCTTCTCGATCGAGTCCATGATTCTTCGGATCGCCTGCATCGGTGGGAATCCAGACCTCCGCTTCGGTTCGGGGGCGTCTGCCTGCGCTGAAGTTATCCTCCCACCGCAGGAGACTCTGGATGACGCGGAAGAGGGTGTACATCGCAGGCACCGGCGGGACGATCGGAATGAGGCGTACGGGAGGCGGCGGCTATCTGCCCGAGCCCGGGTTTCTGGAAGAGCAGATGAAGCTCCTGCCCGAGCTCGGACACGCCTCGATGCCCGAGTACGTGCTCCACGAGTACACGCCGCTGCTCGACTCCTCGAACATGGCACCCGAGGACTGGAGCCGGATCGCCGAGGACCTCCAGAAGAATTACCAGAGCTACGACGGCTTCATTGTCCTCCACGGGACCGACACGATGGCGTATACCGCCTCGGCTCTCCCGTTCATGCTGCACGGGCTGAGAAAGCCGGTGATCGTCACCGGCGCGCAGCTTCCGCTCAGCGAGCCGCGCTCGGACGCGCGCGACAACCTCGTCACCTCGCTGCTCATCGCCTCGCGCTTCGCCATTCCCGAGGTGTGCCTGTACTTCGGCGGCAGGCTCCTGCGCGGCTGCCGCAGCGTCAAGATCAGCGCCGACGGCTTCCAGGCATTCGCCTCGCCCAACTATCCGCCGCTCGGCGACGTGGGAATCAACCTCGAGATCCATTGGGAGCGGCTGCGACCCGCGGAAGGCCGGCCAGAGTTCCGGGTGCAGCGCCTCGAGCGCGCCATCGTCGGCTCGCTGCGCCTGTTCCCTGGGATCTCCGCGCGGTTCGTCGAGCACGTACTGCAGCCGCCGCTCAAGGGGCTCGTCCTCGAGGCCTACGGCGTCGGCAACGCTCCGGACCGTGATCCGGATCTCCTGCGCGTGATCAGTGAGGCGAACGAGCGCGGCGTCGTCATCGTCGCATGCACTCAGTGCCTCGACGGGGTGGTGAACCTCAGCGACTATGCGACCGGAGCGGCGCTCGCACGCGCGGGCGTGATCAGCGGCTTCGACATGACCGCGGAGGCCGCGCTCGCCAAGCTCTGCTACCTGTGGAGCACGACGACCTCGGCGGACGAGGTGAAGCGCCTGATGCAGACCAACCTCCGCGGCGAGCTCACTCCTCCCGGCGACGAGTCGCGACCCCGCCCGGACCATGCCTGAACATCTGCCGCCGAAGGCTGAACGATCGCGCTCATGCTGAAACCGGGTTCAATGTCGCCACGGTTCGGGCGATCCACTTGTCCAGAATGGCGTTCAGCTCGACCGCCTTGAACGGCTTGGAGAGGTAGTCGTCCATTCCTGCGGCCCCGCACAGTTCCAGGTCGCCGGACATCGCGTGCGCAGTCAGTGCGATGATCGGGACATGGCGGCCGGTTTCCTGCTCTTCCTGGCGAATCCGCCGCGAGGTCTCGTAGCCATCCATCTCCGGCATCTGGCAATCCATCAGGATCAGGTCGAATCGGTCCTGGTGCAGTGCCTCCAGCGCATCCTCGCCGTTCTCGGCGACGTGCACGGAGCAGCCCGCTTTCCGCAGGTAGGCCATCGCCACTCTCCGATTCAGCTCGATGTCCTCGACCAGCAGGACGCGCGCCCGCTCTCGCGCCGGTTCAGGCTGCTCGTTGTTCTTGATCCCGGAGTCTTGCTCCCTTTCCTTTGGAGGGGCGCTGTCTCTCACCCGGAGGAGAGACTGGATCGAGCCGCGCAGGTAGGACTGCTTCAAAGGCTTGCGCAGGCACAGGACTCTTCCCGGGCTCGCGAGGCGCCGCGCCTCGGCCAGGTCAGGGAGCATGCTCATGAGGAGGATCGGGATCGTGCGCAGATCCGGATCGGCGGAGACTTCCTTCACGAACGACTCGGCGCTCATTCCTGGCATCTTGAAGTCCAGAAGAACAAGGTCGACTCCTTTTCCGCCGGAACGCAGCGCCCGCAAGCGCGCGAGGGCCGCCTCGGCTGAATCAGTGGTCTCGGTCTCGATCGACCACGACCAGAGCTCCCGCTCGAGCATCCGGCGGCACTGTGGATTGTCGTCCGCCACCAGCAGCCGTGCCCCGGCCGGAGCGGTCGGCGGCTCTGAGTCGATCGTCGCGTCCGCCCGACGCAGCAGGATGTCGAACTGAAACTTTGACCCGCGACCCTCCTCGCTCGACACCTCGATCGATCCGCCCATCAATTCCACGAGCTGTTTGCTGATCACGAGCCCAAGACCCGTCCCTCCATACTTGCGGGTCGTCGACGAGTCTCCCTGCACGAACGGCTGAAACAGCTTCACCAACCGTCCGGCGGGAATGCCGATTCCGCTGTCCGTGACGGTGGTTCGGAGTCGCACCCGATCCTCCCCCTCGTCGGTGCAGAGGACCTCGACCACGACGTCTCCGCGCGGAGTGAACTTGACGGCGTTGTTGACCAGGTTGAGGAGGATCTGCTTGTAGCGACTTGGATCCCCCTTCACCCGCTGCGGCACCTGCTTGTCGATCGCGCAGACGATCTCGAGCCCCTGTTGGTGAGCCTTCAACGCCACGACGTCGGCCACGTCCTCCACCACGACACGCGGATCGAATTCGACGTCATCGAGCTCCATGCGCCCGGCGTCGACCTTCGAGAAGTCGAGGATGTCATCGACGATGACGTGAAGGTCCTCGCCGGACTTGCGCACCGTCTCGAGCATGTCACGCTGCTCCGGCGAAACGCTGGTATCGAGGAGCAGTCCGGTCATGCCGATGATGCCGTTCAGGGGGGTGCGGATCTCATGGCTCATGTTCGCGAGGAACCGGGACTTGGACACTGCCGCCTGCTCGGCCACTTCCTTGGCCCTGACCAGCTCGGAGTTGGTCGCCTGGAGCTGGCGCGTCCGGGCCTTGACCTTCGCCTCCAGTTGCATCCGATGCTGCGCGAGCGCCCGGTCCCGCGTCTCGATGGCACTGAGCATCTCGTTCCAGGATTCGATCAGGTCTCCGACCTCGTCATCGCGATGCTTGCGCGCGCGGACGCCGTAGTCCCGGCTCTCGCAGATGCTGGACGCGAGCTGCGACAGGTCCAGGATCGGCCGGGTGATGATCCCTCGCAGAGAACGCGACACGATGTAGGAGAGCAGGACCGCCGCGCAGGTGACGAATCCGACGGTCTTCAGATAGTCCACGATCCTGCGGTAGACCGTTCCCAGGTCGGACTGCGCGTGAATCGTTCCGAGGACCGTGCCTTCCTCGGTGATCGGCAGAGTGACGGATACGGTCCGGTCCCCGAAGGCGACTCCCTTTGGGGGAACGCGGGTCGGGATCCCGCCCAGGTCCAGCGCGTCGCGGAAGTAGGTCGCGAACACGCAGCCCTCGCCGTCGAAGACCCGGGCGCCAACGACGTTGGGGCTCGCCTTCAACACTTCCAGCGCCTTCCGGGCGAACTCGCCGTCGTCGAACAACAGGGCCGAGGTCACGTTCCTGCCGACCCCTGACGCGCTGGCGGTCAGGTATTCGATGAGGTCTTTTTCCGCGGCCCTTCGAGTGTGGACCAGCAGGATCACGCCGGAGAGAACCAGCGCGAGGACCGAGGTCAACATGATCATGTTCGTGACCGTGTCCTGGATCGAGAAACGATGGATGCGGAACATCGAACCGTTCATCCCCCGATCACCCTCGCCAGCTTGAGAAGCTCGGAGCTGAATCGAAGCCCTGCTTCTCGTGCCGCCCGCGTGTTGATCTCGAATCGGACTCTTTTCTTTTCGACCAACAGTCCGATCATTCCGGTCGATCGGGCGAAATTCCTCGTCTCTCCCACCAGCAGAACCGGCCGGCGTTCGACGCGACGAAGGACCGACTCGAGGTCACGTTTCTCCATGGAACCGACGAACAGGAGGTGCGCCTCGCCGACGTCGTCCACGATCTCGAGGCGCCGGATCTCGATCTTTCGGTTGTCGATCATCTTCCTGGAGAGAGTCCGGTCGAGGTCGGCACCGAAAGGGTCTTTTCCGACGATCGCGATGACGAACGCAGAAGCCCTGGTCTTGAAGGCCGAATCCGGCCAGCGGGTCAGCTTGGCGAAGTGGTACAGGAACGCGGCCTTGACCTGGTACTCGCTCTCCTTGGTGTTCGTGGCGGTCCGGCCGCAGGCGATCGCGGACGCGAGGCGGCCTTGGAGAGCTCCGCAGGCGCCGGCGACAAAGACGCAAAGAAAGGCAAGTGTCAGGAACTTGCGATCAGGCTCCTCCATTCGTTTCCGGTGACGGTTCACGCGAGGCTTTCGAGCTCAGAGGCGGACGGTTGCCGCGAGGTACGCTCCCAGTTCACCGACTCCGGCACGGCGACCCAGAACCATGGACCGCTCCCGCACTGCCCGGATCCACCGAGCAGAGAAGCGAGGCGCCCACTGCCTTGAGCATTACCGCTCCACGGAGCCCGGATTCTCATCGGACAGCAGCAACTGGGTGAATGAATGGAATTCGAGGCGGCCGCCCTCCTCACACCCCTCGCAGTTCAGAAAATAACGCTCTTCCGGGTTTTGTGTGGGAAACCGGAGTTTGACTGATCCTACGCCGTCCCCGACAAGGCGCTCACACTGCGAGTAACGCACCCTTGATTGCAAATGCGGCCATCGACTATTCCTTGCCTATTGGGGGCTGTTTTGTTGTTTCTCTGGGGAGCGTCCACACAAAACCCGGAAGAGCCAGAAAGAATTGCGGCAGCGCTTGCATCCTGGCTTCGCCGGCCAGCGTCTCTCGCGCCGTCCGGCCCTTCGAGCCTCCTCCTGGCGTCGGCGATCGGCGCTCGCTTGAAGCGACGCAGGACGATGCCCGATACTGCGCGCCAACCGGAGATTGCCTTGAGAGCTTCCGTCCGTCCACTTCTGATGCGACTCTGCGCGTGCATCACGGCGGCCTTGGTCGCGTTCCCGGCGCGAGGACAGATTCCCGCGCCCGACCCTCACTTTGGCGCGAATGCGTTTCCGGCGTTCGCGCCGGAGCTGCGCTTCACCGTGTCGCTCAATCGCTTCACCGAGTTCGACGGCGAGGGCAAGCGTTTCAACGAGGTGGAGGAGACCAGCGGGTTCAACGTCGCCTCGCTGTCGTACACCGACTCGATCCCGGACTTTCCCGCGCTCACCTACACGGCGGTGTTCGGCGTCGGCCTCACGCGCGACCAGCCGACCGAGACCCTGCAGAACGATTTCATCCATGGGATCCTGGACCTCGCAGAAGTCGGCACCGACGGCAAGCGGAACTCGACCGAGCTCGTCACCGGACTTTCCGTCAACTGGTGGCTCAAAAGCCCGTGGGCGAGCCTGCGGCGCGAGACGGCGGCCTCGAAGTTCTCGCTCGACCCGTTCGTCGGCGCGGGCGCCAGCGCCGGGACTCTGTACCAGGAGTTCTACGCCCAGGCCGGCGTCCGTTTCGCGCACCCGATCGGCGGAGACAATCAGCTTCGCTGGAGCGGCATGGAACGCTGGTGCTGGCCCACCCGCGGCGACGCCTTCGATGACGTCGCCACCTACAGCCGCATCGACCAGCTCTCCCTGGCCTTCGTCCCGAGCAGCGCTCGCGAAGACAGCACGTGGTGCCGGATCTACTACGACTTTCTCGGCAATCCCGAGGTCGAGGTGACGTTGACGCGCGATTCCGGCCTGTTCGTCGACAGCGGTGACGATCCGATCCGCGTGTACTTCGGGGGCCTGCGGGTCAAGTGGCCCACGGGACTCCTGTTCGAGACCTGGAACGACATCGTCGGCGGAACCGACTTCGGTCCCACCTTCGGAGTGCTGCTGGGGTTCGACCTCCGGACGTTCTTCGGGTCGTGGAGGTGACGGGCATGAGACTTCGTCCTTGCGGCTTTGCGCGTGACTCATCCGCCGACTTCGTCCCGGCGCTGCTCGCGTTGCTCCTTCTTTGCGGGTGCCTCAGCACCGACATCGTCGTCGCCGATCCGACCACCGGGTTCGTCGCCGGGGGCGAGCGGACGATCCGCCTGGAGTTCGAGCGGGTCCCGCTCGACGTCTCGCGCATCAAGACTCCCCCGCAGCAGGTGCAAGAGCCCACGAGCGCCGGTGTCATCCAGTTTTCTCCGGGCGAGTCGCAGCAGATGTCACGGCCCTTGCCGGTGCGGATGAAGCTGCCGTTCCTCGCCCACAACCACACCGGCGAGCCTTGGGAGATCCGCTCGTCGATGTTCAGCCTGCGCGACCTCAGCGAGACGCCCTGCGACTGCAAGCAAGGCGCCGCTCCTCAGTTCGTGGTCGTGACCATTCCTCCGGAGAGCGGCGCCTCCTTCGAGGTCCTGGTGGAGCTGTGCGCCGCGGAAGGAGCCGATGCCCGCTGGTTTCGCGACCGCCGCTACGAGCTCAAGGTCAGCGAGTCGCAATCGCCGGCCGGCATCGAATCCAGGGTCTACCTCCAGCGCACTCTCCTCCTCACCCACTACACCCCGACGCTCCAGTTGCTGCGCTTCGGTGGCGTATTCGTCGGCGGCCTCCTCATCCTCGGCCTCACGATCTGACCCCTGCGGGCCGCTTCATCTGGCCTTCATGTTCCCGGCGCTAGGTTTCGGATCTTCGAGGTCGAGCAAACTGTTCGCATCGTCGCTTCGACGGCTCGGAGCGGATGCTTCGTACACCCAAGACCTCGGGAGGAGTTCACCATGAGAAGGCAATCGATTGCCTTGACGGGCCTGGTTGTTCCGCTGGCCGCACTGGTCGTGGGAAGCGGAGCGCCGGACGACGAGATTCTCTTCGCTCAAACACACTTGATCATCGAGTTGAACGACACCGCCGGAGACGTGGGCGTTCAGGTCTTCCTCGATGGAGATCCCTGGAGGCAGCTCAGGGTCTTCAATCCAAGCGGACGGAGGATCCTGGAGATCAGGGGCACGGGCAGCCTCGAGCTGCAGGGTCTGACCGAGCTGTTCTTCGAGAGCAGCGAGCCCCCGCTCAGCGAGCTTTCGCTCGAGGAGTTCAAGAGGAGATTCCCCGAAGGGGAATACGAGTTCGAGGGCATCACGATCGAGGGCGACTTCATCGAGGGTACGGCGAGCTTCACGCACGTCATTCCCGATGCTCCCGTAGTCCTTTCGCCCCCGGAGGGCTCCATGCAGAACGCAGCCAACACGGTCATCTCCTGGCTCGACGTGGCGAATCCGCCCGGGAGTGAGATCACCGCGTACCAGGTCATCGTCACCGACCTGGTGGAGGTCTTCCCGAAGCGGACGTTCAGTGTCCACGTCCCCGCCGGGACCACGAGCATGACCGTTCCGGCTGAGTTCCTTCAGCTTGGTGCGGACTACGAGTTCGAGGTGCTGGCGATCGAGGCCGGCGGAAACCAGACGATCACCGCGAGCTTCTTCAGCACGATGCCGTGAGGACACGGACGCGATCCAAGCGAGGGCTCCATTCGCCCATCGAGGTCGCGCCAGTGGACCACGAGCTTGGGACACGGGAGAGTCCGTAGCGAGGCGGCGGAGCGGAAGGCAGATGCGAGGCGCATTCGCGACGGTTGGCCCCTGGAGGCGACTCTGTACTGAGAGCGTGAGCATTCATTGGCCCGCCGCAGAGGCGTCCAAGGCGCCGCAGGCGCCCGGCGCCCATCAGGCGCCGAGGAAGGGGAGGCCGCGTGTCGCGGCCGTTGTGGGGGAGGGTCCGCCTCCCCCACCAGCAAGGAAACTCAGAGCCTGAGCGATTCTTGCTCAGGCTCTGAGTCGCTCCGGGGGAAAACCGAATGCAACGAAGCAGATGCCTTTCGATCCGTCGCCGCAGTAGGACTCTCCCGTTTCTTGAGGCTCCTCGGCGAATGGAGCCTCATCGAGATCGGCATCGCAGCGGATGGCATGTTCGGCCAAGACGGCGAGGACGATGCGAACGACGAAGACGAGGACCAAGACCGCTGACAGGTCGCCACCGGGCGCGTAGGATCGAGCTCGCCATGAGGATCCTGGTCGTCGAAGATTACGCACCGCTCCGGCTCTCGCTCGCGAAGGGCCTTCGCGAAGCGGGCTTCGCCGTGGACCTCGCGGCCGACGGCGAAGAGGGTCTGTGGCACGCGCTGGGCGAAGAGTACGACACGATCGTACTCGACCTGATGCTTCCCAAGCTCGACGGATGGAGGGTGCTCGAGCGCTTGCGAGCCAAGGGGAAGCAGTGCCACGTGCTGCTCCTGACGGCCCGCGATGCCGTCGATGACCGCGTCCGCGGACTCGAGGCGGGAGCCGACGACTACCTCGTCAAGCCTTTCGCCTTTGCCGAGCTGCTCGCGCGCGTCAACGCGCTGGTTCGCCGGCGCTACGCCGTGAAGTCGCCCATGATCCGGATCGGCGACCTCGAGATCGACCGTGCGTCGCGCCGGGTAAGGCGCGAGCAGCGCGAGATCCCGCTCACCGCCAAGCAATACGCCTTGCTGGAGCTGCTCGCGGTGCGCGCCGGAGAAGTGGTCCCGCGCGCCGAGATCTTCAGCCGTCTCTACGCGTTCGACGACGAGCCCAACAGCAACCTGCTCGAGGTCTACGTCCTCCAACTGCGCCGCAAGCTCGAAGCCTGCGGAGAGCCCCGGCTGATCTACACTCGGCGCGGCGTCGGTTATCTGCTCGAGGGCGCGCCGTGAAGTCGCTGACGAGCCGCGTGCTGCTCGGCACGACGGCGGCCGTGGCGGCGGTCCTTTTGCTGTCCGGGTACGCGCTGTATGCCCTGGTCGAGCGCAGTCTGGTCGGCGAAGTCGACCGCGACCTGGTTGCGAAGGCCCGCCTGCTCGCCTCGACGGTCGCCCAGGAGGGATGGGATCTCCATCCCGAGTTCCAGGAGCTCGACATGGGGGAGTTCGCCGCGGCGGAGCGCGGCGGCTTCTTCCAGCTCTGGCTGGCCACCGGTGAAACCCTCGAGGAATCGCTCTACCGCTCCCCGTCGTTGGGCGAAGCGGATCTCGAGGTCCCTGCTGCGGAGACGAGCCCGACGGCAAAGTGGATCGATCTGCCGCCACTGGGCCCTCAAGCTCGGGGCCGCGCCGTCGCTCTGCGCTTCCAACCGCAACAGGAGCTCGAGGATAGCGGGGTCGCGCCGGCAGATCTCGTGCTCGCGCTGGCTCGGGACGCGCGCGCGCTCGACCAGGCGCTGGCGACGCTGAAGGGACTGCTCGCGCTCGTCGGACTGGTCGCGCTCGCGGTCGCCGGCGCCGTTCTCGTGGCAGTCGTTCGTCGCTCGCTGCGTCCTTTGGGCGCCGTCTCGCAGCGCATCGCCACGATCAAGGAGGACGACCTCGAGACGCGCCTGGAGACGGCCGCGGTGCCCAACGAGCTCCTGCCCGTCATCGAGCGCATCAACGGATTGCTCGCGCGCCTCGAAGCCGCGTTCGCGCGCGAGCGAGGCTTCTCGAACGACGTGGCGCACGAGCTGCGCACTCCGCTCGCGGGCCTGAGAACGATCCTCGACGTGGCGGCCGCGCGCCCGCGCAGCGAGCAAGAGTGCGCCGCGGCCCTGCGGGAGAGCGCGGCGATCGTCGAGCAGCTCCAGGCGATGGTCGAGCGTCTGCTCCAGCTGGCTCGCCTGGACGGAGGTCGTTCGCCCGTCGTGTCCGAGCGCTACGACCTGGCGGACGTCGCTCTCGAGGTCTGGGAGTCCTTCGCAGCGCACGCGGTCGCGCGAGGACTGAGCGTCGAGCTGCGCCTCGGCGAGGGCATCGAGATGTCCTCGGATCGCGAGCTCGTCGGATTGATCCTGCGCAACCTGTACGAGAACGCGGTGACCTACGCCGACTCGGGCGGCCAGGTCCGCATTTCGGCTCACCGAGTCGATGGGAGCGGGACCTCCCTCGAGGTGTCGAACTCAGGGAGTCGCCTCGGCCAGGGAGAAGCCGACGCCGCGACCCAGCGCTTCTGGCGCGGTGATGCAGCTCGCACGGACGCCGCGCTGCACTGCGGGCTCGGACTGACGCTGGTCGAGAAGGCGACTCGAGCTCTCGCCGGGCGACTCGAGCTGCGCTCGGAGGTCGGCGGCGAGTTCGTCGCACGGGTCACGCTGCAGAGCTAGCCTCACCGCAGATTGCGCTCGAGGGACTGGAGCTGGGATTCGATGTCGCCGAAGTGATCGGGCCACCGGGTGGTGCGGAGCTTGTGGATGACCTCGCGGGCTTCGTCGAGCTTCTGCTCGAGGATCAGGATGCGCGCCAGGCTCAGGTAGCCGGGCGGCTCCATCGAGCGGATGCGGGTCACCTCGCGAAAATGGTGCTCCGCTCCCGGCCAGCGCTTCTGCGCCTCGCGAATCTCGGCGAGGCGCTGGTGGCTCTCGGACTCGTTGGGAAGCCTCTCGACGATGTTGGTGAAGGCACGCTCGGCGTCGTCCTCGCGCTCGGTCTTCGTCCAGCGCTCGCCCAGCTGCGCGAACAACGTGATGTCGCGCGACGCCGCCTCCGCGCCGGCGAGCAGCGCCGCGGCCGCGAGGTCCTTGCGCCCCGCGGTGTCGTAGGCAGTGACCAGCAACTGATGAGTTTCGAGGTCCTCGGGCGCGACGTCGGCCGCGACGGTCAGCGCGCTCGCCGCTTTCAGCGGCTCGTTGCGCCCCAGGTAGGCCTGGCCGAGCGCCTTGCGCAGCAGCGGGTTCTCGACGCCGCTCGCGCTGACCTCGGAATCGAGGTGCTCGACGTAGGCGTCGAGGTCCTTCGCTGCGCGCAGGACGGACACGAGCCGCTGCAGGTCCTTGTCGCGCTCGCCGATGTTGTCGCCCCAGGCGACGATGGCGCCCGCCGCGTTGTCGACCGCCTTCTTCGTGTCCCCGGAAAGACTGTAGATCTGCGCGAGCTGGCGGTAGTAGACGCCCAGTGTTCCGTCGCCGACTCCGCGGCTTTCTTTGGTCTTGACGTGAACGGCGACGGCCTCCTCGTAGTACGCGGCCGCATGCGACAGGAGCCGGGTCTCCAGGCACACCTCCGCGAGCTGCGCGATCGCCCACTCCTGCCACTGGTCCTTGTCACGCAGATGCTTCTCCGCCTCCTCGCGGGTGCGCCCGAGGAGATCCGGGTCCTCGACATGGAAGTAGGCGCGCATCAGCATGCGCCGCTGCTCGAGGTCGTCGGGCCTCTCTTCGACCAGCCCGACCAAGATCGGAATCGACTCCCTGAACCTCGAGATCCGGTGCAGGATCACGCAGAGCTCCACGCGACCGTCGGCGCTGAGGCGCCCGCGCCGGTAAAACTTCATCAGCGCATCGACCGCGACCGCCGGCTCAGCGAGCCCGTCCACGAGGTACTGAGCGACGTAGCGCGCCGTCGGCTCCGAGTCGGCGCGCTCCACCAGGATCCCGATCGCGACCTCGAGGAAGTCCTTCTGCTTCGCGCCCCAGAAGTTCGAGTACTGCCGGTCGTACATCGCGCGGCTGCGCGCCTGCCGGCTCGAGAGGTCCTTGCGCAGCTCCTCGAGGACGATGGCGAGAACTCTCTCCTCGTCCGCGGGCTCCAGCTTCGCGCGCATCCGATGCTCGGCCAGCATCCACGAGTGCGCCGACCAGAAGTCCTGGTTCTGGAAGGACAGCCACTGCGGCTCGTTCTCGGCGCGCTCGACCAGGAACCGGACCACCACCGTCGAGTCCCAGACCTCGGCGAGCTTCTGCGCGATCATGTTCACCAGCGACGCGCTGTTGCGATGCTGGTAGAGAGCCAGGATCTTCGGCAGCTCGCGGAAGGCGAAGTCCGAGAGGTCCCTGCCGACGTTGATCTTCCAGGGCTTGCGCGCGGTGTCGAAGACTCCGCAGAGAGTCTGCAGAATGCGCTGCGCGTGACTCTCGTCGGTTCGCTCCAGCAGCTTTTCGCGGACGAGCTCGAGCAGAGGCGCGTAGAGCGACTTGCCGGAGCCCAGGGACACGCTGCCCTTCGCCCCGAACGCAATCAGATTCGTCTGCAGGAGATGCGCCTCCAGCTCTCGCCGGTAGCCCTGAAGGTGCGGCTGCTCGAGCTCGCGCAGCCACAGCTCCTCCGCTTCCCGGTGCAGCGACCGGCCCGCCAGCGTCGAGGAATACAACGACATCGTCTCCAGTCCCTGGCGCGGAACGCCGCCTCCCTTGGCCGCCCGGACCTCGTCGAGGGCGGCGGAGAGGGTGCGCAGCGCCGCATCGGCCCGGCCGTGATTGAGTTCTGTGCGTGCCACCAGGGTCGCGAGCGACAGCCGCTCCCAGAGATCGCCGTGCACGGACTGATAGAGGTCGCTGAGGAGCGCCAGCACACGCTCCGCCAGAACCGGCGGCACCGATCCCAGGCTTGCCAGAAGCTCGGCCATGCCCCGCGCTTCGGCGAGCATCAGCTCCTCCTTGCGGACTTTCTCGAGGCTCCTCAAGGCATGCTCGAGGAACGACTGAGTCCCGCTCGACTGGCCGAGGGCGCGCGTGACCGTGACCAGCTCCAGCATCGCGAGGGCTCGCGCATCGACGCTCGTCCGCTCTCCTCCGCGCAGATGCTCGATGCGACCAAGGAGTCGATCGAGCGTCGCTTCGTCGCACATCGACGCCAGCACGCCGCCCAGCGCCTGGAGGAACGGATAGATCTTCTGCGCGCTCTGACCAATGACCGCGTCCGCGGCGCTCTCGAGCAGCCGGAAGTCGTGATCCCTGCCGTAAAGACTCTGCAGCATCCACATGTGGTTTTGCGGCGCTTCCGCCTTGCGGAACAGGGCGAGCAGGGCCACGGGAACGTCGCTGCTCATCTCGCCGGGAACTCCGGCGTTGATCTTCTGCACCTCCTCCTGAAGCCACTGGTAGAGCTGCCACTCGTTCCAGGTCTGGAACGCGCGCGCCATCGACTCGCGCTCGCCCTCCTGCGAGCCGAGCACCTTCTGCCACTGCGCCAGCGACCGGTAGTCGCGCTCGCTGAGCTCGTCGATCTTCTCGACGGTCTTCAGGACTTCGCAGGCGTCCGAAAGACGCCCGAGCTCGGCGAGCAGGTACGCGTACGCCTTGCCGAACTGGAGCTGGGCGATGCGCTCTCCGCCGCCGAACCACTGGCTCAATGCTGTCTCCAGCTCGGACGGACGATCGAGCGCGACCCGCAGTCGGTACTTCCACACCCGGGCATCGATCCGCTCGCGCAGCGGCCGCTCCGGCGCCGTCTCGTCGGGTCCGACCTCGAGGGCCTCGGAGTCGAATGCGTTGCGCGAGACCTCGTGTGCGATCTCCTGGTCGAGGAACGCGAGCAGCCCGTCGATGGCGGCCGCATCGCTCTGCCCGAGGGCCGCCAGCGCGACCATCGTGACCAGACAGCGCCTGAGCAGCAGCTCTTCGCGCGCGGGGACGAGCGGCTGCGTGGCATCTTTGAGGTCCGTCGCGGTTCTCTGCGCGTCGATCGCCCACAGCTCGTCGATGATCTGCATCGCGGTCGCGTGCAACCGTGAATCGCCGGCCTGGTTGAGGGCGAGCAGGCGGACGCGCTCGAGCGTGATCCAGGCGCGCACGATCGTCTCTTCTTCCGCCTGCTCGAGACTTTCGAGGACCTTGACCGCTGCCTCGCGCGATTCCCGCAGGATCTGGGCGCGCAGCGCGTTCAGCTTGCGCCGTGCGAGCTTGTTGACCTCGGGCGTCTCCTCCACCCTCGCCTGGGTGCGCATGTCCACCATCCAGTCGAACAGGCTCTGGCCGGCGCGAATGCGAAAGTCGAGGTCGGCGCCTTTGGCATGGTCGTCCTTGGGGTCGAAGGTGGAGCGCAACCTTGGAAGTTGAGCAAGGAGCTCCGCCTGCGCCTCCTCGCTCCACTTCCCCTGGAGCAGCCGCTCGAACAGGACAAGCTCGAGCCGGCGCTTCACGGTCGGATCCCCGGTCTTCTCGATCCGGGCACGCAGATAGCGGGCGCGCATCTCCTCGTTCCCGTACTGAAGGATCATGCGCTCGAAGTGATCGGTGGCGTTCTCGTCCTTGCCGCTCTGCCAGCGCGCGAACAGACGCTCCATCCACGGACTGAAGTCGCGCACCTTGACGGTGTCGGGGATCCCCAGGGCGCCCATCCATCCGAGCAGCCGCTCGAGCAGCACGAGGCGCATCGTCTCCAGATCCTTGTCCACGCGCGCGTACAGCTCTTGATGAATCCGCCGGCCCTCGTCGGTCTGCCGGAACTGCCAGTGGTAGAGAATCGTCGCCGCGTGGTTTGCAAGCTCGTCGTGCTCGTACCAGGAACGCACCACGTCGGCCAGCGGCGGTTGCCACGGCTCGTGAATGCGGTTGCGGTACAGGTTTTGGCCCTGGCCGAGCGCTTGCTGGATGGCGGCAAGGCATTTCTGCAGGTCGGCGCCCTTGAGATCCCTGGTCTCGGAGAGCGCGAGCCACTCCTCGACCAGGCGCTCGGCGAGCGCCAGCTGATCGAGCAGGAACAGGCAGGTGAGGTACTGGTTGAAGCCGTCGGCCTGGATCTGCTCGAGGTTCTCGCGCATCCACGACTCGAAGTACTCGACTGCTTCCTCGAGCTGGTGCGTGTTCACCATCAGGTTCAGCGCGGTCAAGCGAAAGCTGCGGATCTCCTCCTTCTGCCACGGGCCGTGAGTCTTCTCGGCCGCCGCAAGGTGCTGGAGGCCGCGTTCGACGTCGCCGAACTGCGCAGCGGTTTGCGCGAACTGAAGGTGGACGTTCGCGTCGAACGCATAGACCTGGGTGTGGCGCAGAAGCTCGGCGAGGGCCTCCTCCTCGCGCGACAGCCCAAACAGGCACTGGAAGTAGAGGTCGTCGTGCGGGCGCATCGCGTCGAGCCACTTCGCGCGCTCGTACACGGGCTTGAGGACGTGGACGAGATCGAGCCGCTCCGCGACTCCCAGCTCGCCCGCGAGCGAATGAATCTCGCTGGCACACTCGTAGTCGCCTTCGCGAGGCGCCGCGGCAAGTGTCTTCGCGAGCTCCAGCATGCGCACCTTCATCTCCTCGTTGCGCCGCTGCCGGCGAAGGAGCTCGAGAGCGATGCGCTCGCGTCCGATCCTGCCGGCGCATCTCTCGAGCACCTGCTCGGCCGATGGGCTGGTCTTGTCCCACCGCTGGAGCGACGAGTAGTGGCGCAGCACCTCGAACCAGTCCTCGAAGGTCGCCTTGCCGTCCTTGATCGCCTGCTTGGCCGGGACGAGACGCAAGAGCTCGCCGAGCAGAACCGCCTTCTCGCGCACCTCGAGCGCCATCGAGAGGCGCGTGCTGAAATCCGGCTTCGCGAGCGTGCCGACCGTGAGCCACTGCTCCCCGATCCACTTGCCCTCGCCGTCCTTGTGCAGGACGTGAGTGGGCCAGCGTCTGCCCGCGACCGGGGTGTAGTCGAGGAGCTCGGTGGTCTGCGTCAATTTTCCGGAGCTGCGCGTGGTGATGGATCGCAACGTGCCGCTTCCTCGATCGATCAGCCACTCGATCTGGTGGTCGGGCTGAGTCTTGTAGGAGAAGACGATCCGGGCAAGACCCTCCTCCGCCTCCGCGAGCCTTGCGTCGTACGGCGCGTAGAGACTCGCGACATCGGAGAGCAGCACGAGCGGCAGACTCCATGAATCCTGATCGCCCTCCTTGCGCGCTCGCGTTCGACCCAGCCACCACGTGGAATTCATCACACCGCGCTGATCGCCGGCTTTCCACGAATAGAAGCACGAGTTGCCCGGGAGATTGCAGCTCTGGATCAGCCAATCCTCGGCCGACAGCAGAGCGCGGGTGATCCTCTCTCCCACGATCCGCTCGCGCGAGGCGCGCACCTGGTCCTTCCACTCGAGCGCGTAGCCGCCGTCGCCCGACCTAACGGCCGAACGCAGCTCGACCATGGCGATGAGATCGTGAACTTCCTTGGGCCAATCGGTCCGCGCAGTTCTCGACACCGGCGCCTCGATCGCCGGGAAGAGATGCAAGAGATCCCAGGGCCTGGGCTCGATGAAGCGGCCGCCTCCCCCTCCGTAGACCAATCCTGCCCTGCCGTTGAATTCGAGGTCATCGAAGTCTTCGAGATTGCCGGCGCGGTCCATCGCCGTGCTCTTTCTCATCGCCATCTCTTGCCGGTACATACGTCCGTCCGCCGCTGCCTCACCGGGGACAGGAGTTCCTGGGCCCCCGAGGCTGTCCGCCGGCTCCTCGTCGAGCGAATCCTCCTCAGAGGCAGGATCCGCCTCCTCCGCGTACTCCGCGTACTCCTTTCCGTCCCGCTCGAATTCATCGGCAACCCGGCTCGCGTCTGACACTGAATCGAACGCCATTCGCTCAGCGCTTGCCGGCGCGGCTGCCGTCTGCTCTTCGCGAAAACCGTCGTGACCGACGTACCCAAGCTCCTGGAGCTGGCGGCGCTTTCCGCCTCCGGAGGACCTTTCTTCGAGCTCCCACCAGACGTTCGCGACGCCGTGCTGCTCGATCTCGAACGCGAGGCCCCTGCCCATCTCTTTGAGCCACTGAAGCAGGTCCGCACGCAGCTCCTGACGCCAGCCCTTGGCGGCGAGCATGGCCTTGCGCGAGAGCTCGAAGTTGGCGAGGTCGCGGCCCTCGGTGAAGAACTCTTCCCCGTCGCGCATCCGGAAGCGCTTCTTCACCTGGAAGCGCTCGCGGTCCTCGTCGGACTCGAGGACGAGGAACGACGTGTACGGAGTGACGATCTGGTAGTCCTCGGACAGGGTGATGATCTGGTCCTTGATTCTTTGGTCCCTGCCCTGTGAGAGCAGATGGTCGAGGTGGTGGCGCGCCCAGAGCCTGGGAATGAACGAGTTGCCCTCCTCCCTGGGGTCGACCGCAAGGCCCGCCTCGTAGCGCACCTTCTTTCCGCCGAGATTCCCCTCGACGATCACTTTGGGGTCCGCGACGCTCTTCAGGTTGTAGCGGCCGACCACGATCGACTGCGCACCCTCGGGAAGATTGGGAATCTCCGCGGGATGGACCGCGGCGACCTCGATTCCTGAGAACGTGACCTTGAGATCCTTGACGGCGGGCCGGCTGATCTCGCGCAAGAGCTCGTGCGCCGCCTGCGCCGGGTCGAGACCCGCGCTGATGGTGCGCGTCGAGCCGGAGCCGAGGCGCGAGAGGCCGCGGACGATCAGCGGCTCCTGGGTGCTGCCGGGGACGAGCGTGTGCACGATGCCGCGGCCCTTGTGCAGACGCGAGATCCGGCTCACGAACTCGCCGGGATCGGTCTCGCCCTGGGTGACGATGCCATCGCCGACGTAGACGATGTGGGTGCTCCCGTCGGCGCGCGCGAACGCCTCGGCAAATGCCAGATCGAGGTTGCTCCAGCCCAGCGGGTGGCGCTCTTCGATGAACGCAAGAGCGTGCGCTCGACTCTCGTCGCCGGCAGCGACCGGCTGCCCGAACGCGGTGCGGACCTGGGTGTCGCAGGTGAGGAGATTGAACCGGTCCTTGGGACCGAGCGCCGACAGCAGCGCCTCGATGAGCTGGAGCATCGTCGTCGTCGGGGCGCCGAGCATGGAGCCCGAGGTGTCGGCGAGAACGAGCAGGTCGATCTCGCCTTCGCCGCCGACGAGGTCGCGAGGGTCCAGGCTCGCGCTCGGCGAGTCGAACATCACCATCAGGTAGCCGTCCTGGTCGCGCCGGTGAGGAATCATCACGACCGGAGGCCGGTGCTCGACGTTCTCGACGATGAGCTCGAAGTCGCGGTCCGGGACGTACTCTTCGGCGCTGAACTCGATGCTCGCACTGTTTGCGGTCGTGGCGATCCGGCAGGAATGAGTCGGGCAGCTCACGCTCTTCACGGGTGAGGCCGAATACAGCTTGACGACCATCTCGAGCTGCTTGAGCGGCGTGAGGCGGGTGAGGTCGCTCTGCAGCGCGTACTGATAGCGATACGAATGGCCGCGCCTCCGCAGAACCTGGGTGTAGGTGATCTCGATGCGCTTCTCGTAGCTGATCGGGAACACGCGCGCCTTGAACAGGTTGCCGCCGCTCCACTCGAGCAGGCCGGGGTCGCGTTTCTCCCGGAGGATGGTCTCGTAGATCTCCCGCGCGCGTTCCTTCTCGACGATCTCGCCCTCGACCTTCTGGTCGCCGATCCACATCGCGAAGCCGGAGATCGACGCGTCCTCGGGCAGCGGGAAATAGAACACGCCTTCGAGGACGACGTGCGTGTGGTTGATGAAGGACTCTTCGATGCGCGTGCGCGCGATCTGGTCGCGGATGTCGACGCTGACCCGGTGGTAGCCCATCGTCAAGGGCACGTTGCGGCCGTCGACGGTGGCGAGCAGCGAGCCCATCGCCTCGGTGCTGGCGTTGCTCGAGTAACCGACGAGCCACTTCGGATCCTCGCTCAGGCGCTCGACCTTGAGGCCGCGGCCCCGGAACACCGCGCGCTCGCGCAGAGTCGTCTCGGAGCGGTCCGCGCCGACCACGGTGACTGCCTGATCCTTGGCGGGGACGACCTCGATCTCACCGCTCTGCAATGCGATGCGGTCCTCGCCCAGGACCTCGACGAGACCATCGGGACCCAGCAGACATGTGCCGCCGTTCTTGAGCTGGAACGACAGAGCGTTGGCGCCGCGCGCGCCGGTCTTCACCCAGTCGTTGGGAAAGAGTCGGAAGCTCTCCTCCGCGACCGACCAGCGATCGGAGGCCGCCGGCCGGATCTGTCCGTTGCCCTCGCGATCGAGGATCCGTCCGATCGAGCCGTCGTCGCTCAACGACGCGGCCTTCTTTTCCTGAGCCGGACTCGCGTCCGGAACCATGCCGGCGAGCGTGCTGACGACCAGCAGCACAGCCGCCGCGCAAGCGGAGAGAGATACGGACACGCGCATTCCGGACATCGCAAACCTGGTCATCGGTGTCTCTCGTGCTCAAAGGCCTGTTGGAGCGAGCTGCCGCGCAGGAAAACTCTCCGTCACTCATCCTGCGTGACCAGAGAACCAGGCGCCGGGTGCGATCTTGGACCGGCCTCCCGGGCCAGGGTTCCTGGTGGGGTTCAAGTGTAGGCCGGCCTCTCCCGCGAGGCGTCGAGAAGCCGGACTGGCAATCCCTTCCCTGCCCCCTTTCAACGATCGAACGGAGACACCACGCAACGAAAGGCGGGTTCGCCCCGGCAGAACAGACGCGCTCTTACAATCGGCCCCATGTCTGCTCACCGGAAGACGACAGCCGGGAGGAAATGTTCGCGTTGCGTGCTCCTGGCCGGGCTCCTGTGCGCGGGAGCCTTGTGCGCCTTGGGACAGGAGTCGGTACAAGGAGACACTCCTGAGCTCCGGCTCGAGGCTCCGATCGATCGCTGGGACGAGGCGATTCCCCTCGGCAATGGTCTGATGGGCGGCCTGCTCTGGGGCGAAGGTTCGACCGTGCGCCTGTCGCTCGATCGCGGCGATCTGTGGGACCTGCGGGTGCCGGAGGTTTTCAACAGCCCCGAGTGGACCTGGGCGACGCTTGAGAAGCTCAAGAACGCGGGGGACATGAGCAGGATCGCGGAGCTGTTCGAGCGACCCTACGAGGACTTTCCCTATCCGACCAGGATTCCGGGCGGACGGATCGAGCTCGAGTTCTCCGCGGACCGTGCGGCGCGCGCATTCATGCTCGACCTTGAGCGCGCGGAAGGTTGCGTCGATCTCGCGGACGGCGAGGTCTCCTTGTTCTTCTCCGCAGTGCGTCCCCTTGCAATGTTGAAACTCCCGGCGCCCGTGCCACAGGTCCGGATCCTCCGTCCGCAGTCTCTCTCCAGCCTGGGCTACGAAAAAGCGAAGGAGGGCGCGGACGAGAGCACCCGCTGGATGCTGCAGAAGACGGCGGGCAGCGCGCACGCCGTCGTCGCCGGCTGGAAGAAACAGGATTCCACCATCGAGATGGCGATCGCGATCACGTCGCAGGCGGACGGGGAAGATCCTCTCGCGATCGGCCGGCGCCGCGTCGAGGACGGACTCGAGCTCGGCTTCGACGAGCTGTTCAAGGAACACCGGGTCTGGTGGGCCGACTTCTGGTCATCCTCGAGCGTGCGCGTCCCCGAGGAGAGCATTCAGCGTCATTACGACTTCGTGAAATACCTGTACGGCGCGGGCTCGCGCAAGGGCTCCCCGCCGCTGCCTTTGCAGGGAGTGTGGACCGCGGACGAGGACCGGCTGCCGCCGTGGAAGGGCGACTATCACAACGACCTCAACACCCAGATGACGTATCTCGCCTACCACGCCGCGGGACTGACGGAGTGCGGCGAGTGCTTCCTCGACTTCCAGTTCGCGCTGCTCCCCAGGTACCGGAAATTCGCGAGGTCGTTCTACGGGGTGGGCGGCGCGGTCGTGCCGGGAGTGATGGCCCTCGACGGGCAGGCGCTGGGTGGATGGGCGCAGTACTCGTTCGCGCCGACGAACGGCGCCTGGGTGGCGCATTCGTTCGACTTGCACTGGAAGTACACGCGCGACAGGAACTTCCTGCGCGAGCGCGCCTATCCGTTCTGCGCGGCGGTCGGCGAGGCTCTCGCCGCGCTCCTGAGATCCGATGGGAACGGCAGGTTGAGGCTGCCGCTGTCGAGCTCGCCGGAGGTCTTCGACAACAGCCTGCGCGCATGGCTGACTCCCAACTCCAACTACGACCTCGCGCTGCTGCGCTGGCTGTTCTCCACCTTGGCGGAGATGGCTCTGGAGCTCGCGGACGAGGCCGCGGCCGCGCGCTGGCAGGGACTTTTCGACCGGCTCGAGGAGCTGGAGGTGTCCGACTCCGGCGCGCTCAGCGTCGCCCGCGGACTTCGCTTCCAGGAGTCGCACCGCCACCTCTCGCACGCGCTCGCCATCCATCCGCTCGGCAGCCTGCACGAAGGAAGCTCCGAGGAAGCGCCGATCATCATCACGCGCACTCTCGACGAGATCCTGGAACGGGGAACGCGCAACTGGGTGGGCTACAGCTTCTCCTGGATGGCGTGCATGCTGGCGCGCACTGGTCGCGGCGACGAGGCGCTCGACGATCTCGAGCGCTACCTGCGCGGGTTCATCTCCCGGAACGGATTCCACCTCAACGGCGACCAGAGCGGCACAGGAATGTCGGCGTTCACCTATCGGCCGTTCACCCTCGAAGGAAACTTCCTCGCCATGCAGGCGGTGCACGAGATGCTGCTGCAGAGCAGCGGCGGGACCGTGAGGGTGTTCCCCGCCGTCAGCGAGCGCTGGCCCGATGTCTCGTTCGAGAATCTGCGCGCCGAAGGTGGATTCAAGTTCAGCGCCGTGCGCGCCCATGGACAAACCCAGCTCGTGCGCGTCACGGCGACGGCCGAGAATCTGCTCCGCCTTCTTGACCCCTTCGAGGGCGCCCCCGCCTCCTTCTCGCTTCCCGATGTCGAGCGTACCACCCTGAGCATCATCCTCCCCATGAAGCCCGGCGAGACGCTCGAGGCCGTGCGCGAGGGGTAGTGTGTCGCGGCGAACGGCAATCTGAGATCGGGGAGGATCCCGACCTTGCATCACGTGAACGGGGACGGAGATGAAGCACGCAATCGGTGTTCTCGCAACGCTGCTCCTCGTGGTCTTGAGAGGCGCGGCGGCACAGACCGGACGGAGTCAGAGTGATCCAGACCGGACGCGGGCCGCGCAAGGGTTGATCGAAGGGCTCGGGGCGGGCGAGGCGGATATGAAGCTGTGGACGCCCAGCGGCGATCAGGCGGAGGGATTCCGCAAGGCCGACGAGCGCATGTGGCGCGACTCGCGCCTCAAGAAGATGGATTTCGGCCCGGTGATCGGGGGCACGGTCCAGGGGTTCGCGCAGGGCAACGGACAGGGCGATAAAGTCATCAACGCCCGCTCGGGCTTGTGCGTGCGCGTGGGCGACTACCACGATGCCGTCGTCGTCTACGAGAAGATCACGGGTCAATGCAAGGGGGCATGGTTTGGCAGCGTGGTGCTCGACGGAACGCGCCACGGTCTCATGCACTTTCCCGGGAACGATGCGCCGCCGCTGTTCGCGCACCCGCACACGCTGCCATGGGCGAAGGACGGCTCGTTCGACGCTCCCCGTCAAAGCGACGCGTTTCCACCGCCGCGCGACTGGCTCGACTGGCGCGGAGTACATTTCCTCGGCGATCGCATCGTCCTCGAGGTCCTCGCCTGCGGCGTGCGCGTTCTCGAGCATCCGTGGGTCGAGGAAGCATCCGGCGCCCGAGCCATCGCGCGCACTTTCGAGGTCGCACCCTCGGACCTCGAGATGCTTCTGCGGGTGATGCCCGCCGCCGAGCCGGTGTTCCGCTACTTCGGCGCGGGCTGGACCTCCTATTTCGACGCGAAGACGAGCACGCAGGTCGCCTTGATCGGCGGCCGGGACGGTGCCTCGGAGACCGGACGAAGGGTGAGCCTGGAGATCGCGGAGGGTTGGGTGGTCGCACGCGTCGCGCCGCACGCTTCGCCGAGGTCTTTCAAGCTGCTCTTCGGTGCCGTCGACGACGAAGGCTCGTTCGAGAGCCTCGCGGCGCTCAGCAACAGGCCCGAGCCCCTCACCCCATGGACTCTGGGAGGCGTGCAGAGCTGGCCGCAAGTCGTCGAGACCTCGATCGAATCAGAGCCGTCGAGCGGTCCGTACATGCTCGACCACATTCTCCCGCCGATCGACAATCCCTGGAATGCACTCTGCTACTTCGCGGGAGTCGATTTCCTTCCCGACGGCCGCATCGCATTGTGCACGGCCTACGGCGACGTGTGGACAGTCGCGCGGCTCGACACCGGCAGGCCGCGCTGGAAGAGGTTTGCGACCGGCCTCTACCAGCCGCTCGGGCTCAAGGTGCTCGATGGAATCGTGCACGTGATCGAGCGCGGCCAGATCACGCGCGTCCGGGACACCGACGGCGACGGCGAGGGCGACTTCCTCGAGTGCTTCAGCAATCGCTGGCATTCCTTCGGCGGCCTTCACTGCTACGACATGTGCCTCGAGGTCGGCCTCGACGGCGCGTTCTACTTCAACAAGTCGGGCGAGTGGGATTCACCCAACGGCGCGTCGATCCTGCGGGTGGAAGCGGACGGCTCCCAGGACGCCGAGGTGTTCGCGACCGGTCTGCGCCACAGCAGCGCGCTCGGCGTCACGCCGGAGGGGTTCATCACCAGCGCCGGACAGCAGGGAACCTTCACCCCCTCCTCGCGCATCGACCTTGCGCACAAGGGCAGCTTCCTCGGATTGATGGAGGGGGCTCATCGCGACCCTCCGCCGCTGCTCTTCGATGAGCCACTCCTGTGGCTGCCGATCCATCTCGATTCCTCGTCGGCCGACCAGGTCCAGGCGCCGCCGTCGTGGGGTCCGCTCGGCGGACAGATGCTGCATCTTTCCTGGGGACAGTGCCGGGTGCTGCACGTGATGCAGGAGATCGTGGGCGAGCAAAGGCAGGCGGCGGCGGCGGCTCTGCCGTTGCCGCGAACTCTCTCGGGTCCTGCTCGCGGCCGCTTCTCGCGGCTGGACGGGCAGCTCTATGTTGCCTGTCTCAACGGCTGGCAGTGCCGTGAGACATGGGACGGGGCCCTCGAGAGAATCCGTTTCGTCGGCGGCGACTACCCGGGACCCGTTGCAGTGAAAACCCTCTCCGACGGGCTCGATGTCACATTCGGCACCTACCTCGATCCCGCCTCGCTCGAGCCGCGCCGGTTTCTCGTCAAGCAATGGAACTACTGGTGGAGCAGCCACTACGGCTCGGATGACTGGTCGGTGCGTACGCGCGGTACGAAGGGTCGCGACACTCTGCTCGTCGAACGTGTCGAGCTCAAATCCGACGGACGCACGGTGAAACTCTCCATCGGCGACTGGCATCCGGCGATGCAGACTCAGGTCGACTACGAGCTGCTCGCGACGGATGGAAAGGAGCTGAAGAGCTTCCTTGCCGGGACCCAGCACCGCATTCCTCCTTCGCCGGATGCGAGGTCGGCAAGACCGCTGGTCGTTCCAGACCCGGCTGCGGAGCCCTCGTTCACGGACGACGAGCAGCACAACGCCGAGGTGCGCCTGCGCTTCCGGGCGTCCGCCGGTGCGCGGGCCTCAGTATTTGTTCGCTGGCGCGAGAACGGCGCCACCGGATACCGCGTGGACCTCGCTGGCTCGAGCATCGAGATCCACGACCTGTGGCGCGAGGCTCATCAGGGCGACGGCAAGGACGCCTTCCCGGCCCAGCCCGCCGTTCAGTCCGTGCCGGACGCCGGTGCGCATCTGCGGGTGAACGACTGGAACACTCTGACCCTTCGCTGCGACCACCGCCACGTCCACGTGCTATTGAACGACCAGCCCCTCTTCACCCGCATCGAGAACGACACTCGCGCGCCCCTCTTCGGCCGCACCGGCCTCTCGCTCACCCCCGGCTTCGAGGTCGAAGACGCATCGGTCCGTGAGATCTTCTGATCGAGAGCCCGCCGATTCGGGCAGGGGAACCGGCGATGCCTGGAAGAGCTTCACCTTCCTGGTGAAAGCTCACGACGACCTCCGAGAGATCGAAGGACGCCGATGACTGCTCGGCCATCGCGCCTCTCTGCTCGAGAGCGGCCGCCGTGTTCAAGGCCACACGCCGATGACGACACCACTTTCAAAGCGAAACCGCAGCGTCGTCCCCGACTTCTCGGCATTCCAATAGGACCAATCAATCCATGACCCTCCCTCGAGTACAAGCAGCGTTGCATCCGGCTTGCCGAAGGTCTGGTAGACGTCCCGAGGTGACCAGCCCCAATAGTCCCGTGCATTCTCTCCTGGCGCGCCCTTGCCTTTCGACGCCACGCGATCCACGAGGTCCTTGTCCTTTTCCTTTGGGGGAACGCGCGACGACAACCCAGCGCTGGAGAGATCATCTACCTGGCGACGAAGATTGGTCAACGCGGCCTCGATGGCAGTGAGTCTCGCCAGCACATCAGCGACTCTGTCCGGTTCATCAGGCACGCGACTCGCCACGGGAGCAAACAGAGCCGCATCCTGCGAAATCATTCGGGCGACCTCATCCAACTTCCCTTGCAAGGCGTCGAGTGCGCGGGTGTCTGGCGTGGCAGGGATCGCCTCGGCGATCGTCTGCGGTGGCGGATTGCGGAACAGACACCAGGCGCAGGACGCAATCGCCGCGCCGAGCAGGAAACCGAGACATGCGACCGAGAGCTTGGTCACGTCCACCTCAGTACAGCCAATTCTGTTTCAGCGGAACTTGTCGACCGTGGGCTGGATTCTAGGGCGGCTGATGCGCGCTGGCCGTCGACACGCAAACGATCGATGCCGCCCTCGATCGACTGCTGGACCTGCGGCTCGTGGCATTTCGTCCCTGGCGAGCCGGCGAACGGGACAGAGTCTGGCAACTCCTACCCGTTCCCAAAGTCGAGCACCCAGTCTCGTCCCAAGGACCAGCGACCGCGGAAGAGGTTCCTCCGGCAACTCGGCCTGCCGAAGCCCCGATGATCAGAATGCCGCGGTTCCTGGTGAGCGTTGACAGATCGAGGCACGTCGGGATCGTGACCGCTCCGGGAGGGTCAACGAAACGTCAGGGTCTCGTCTGCGGTATCCAGCATCGAGCGGTTCACGAGGGCATAGGCGCGCAGGCTCGCGGTGTGGCCGGACAGGCCCGCGGGAACCGTAAGACTCAACGCCAAGCGCTCATTGGCGTCCATTACTCCGACGGCCAGAACGCCGACGTTGGGTGCTCCATCCAGAGCGACCAGGAACAAGGCGACCGGGCTTGACAGCGGCGCCTCCGCGATCGTGAGCGTCACCGTCTCGTTGGGGGCGAGCGACTTGGGAGTGGCGTTGAGGAACAAGTCGTTGCCCGAGTACAGGTAGACCTCTCCGCGACAGGCGTCGAAACACAAGGCGGTGATCACGTAGTCGCTGAAGCCGTCCGCGTTGACGTCGCCGAGACCCGTGCTGGAAAAGCCAAAGTCAATGTTGTCCTCCCTTCCCACGAACTGGTAGAGAGCCTGCAGGGTGCGGCCCGAATACAAGAACGAGTAGCCGCTACCGGCGGGGAGCGGGTCACATTCTGGTTGAAACGCGCCAACCAGGAAGTCGGGAGCTCCGTCCCGGTTCACGTCCCCGACGCCCGAGATTCCCACGCCGAACTCATCGCGATCCGCGAGACCTTCGAAGCGTTTGCGGAGTGACCCGTCCTTGCCGGAGGAAACCTTGGCGTAACCTTCCTCCGTGGGACAAGACGCGTTCCATTCGATGGCGCCGATCACCAGTTCCGTCACTCCGTCAAAGTCGAGATCTCCGACTCGAGCCATCCCGAATCCGAACAAGTCCCCGGATTTCTCCCCTGAAAGACCAAAGAGCACGGACCGGTCCTGACCGGAATAGACCCATACCGTTCCGTAATCGGGCCCGCGTCTTCCAAGATCCATGGCCAGTAGATCGCAAAAGCCATCCTGGTTCAGATCACTTGCTGAACTTACTCGGAAACCCAGCAGCACATCGGGAGATGACCCATCCAGGCGCTGAAGGAGCTGGGCGTCAGCGCCCGAGTACAAGAAAATGCTGCCCGACGAAGTACCGTTGTAGTTGGCGCCCGGGGCGGCAACGACCAAGTCGGCGATCCCGTCATGATTCAAATCACCAAGCCCGGCAACCTGATTGCCGAGGTTTCCAGTGTTCGCGTCGCCGTGGATGAAGTGAATCAGGGAACCATCTGCGCCCGAGAGGACTTGCACGTAATTGCGGTTCGCCGTTCCGACGACGACGTCCATGACGTTGTCGGCGTTCAGATCACCCACCTCGGAGATGGCATAGGAGAACCAATTCGACTTGTCGGGCCCGTCCTTGGACCACAGCAAGGCGCCGCTCGCACCCGAGTAGACGTACAGCCTTCCGGCTTCGGCGCCCGCCGCGATGTCCTGCTCCGGGGCTCCGATCGCAAGGTCGTGGATGCCGTCTCCGTCGACATCTCCGAGGTCGGCGCAATCGGAACCGAATTTGGCGTCCGTCATCTCTCCAGCCCACGAGCGAAGAAGCCGTTGAGCCGTCGCTGCGTTGCCCATTGCGAGTGCGACGATTGCACTGCAGAGCGCAAGCCGGCACCTCAGGTGTAAAGCGTAGAGCATCGGGACTCTCCCTGTGCGTTAACCGGGTCTACAACACGAGCTTGACCCAAGCCGCCTTGGAGGGCACTCCCTGATCCGTGTTCACAACCAAGACCGACTCGCCGAAACGGGTTGTCGGTATGGTTCCATTGTGATGGGGGTTTTTGAGGGTGATCGTTTGAGGAAGCGATGACTGTCCATCCGCGTGGAACGAGATCGACAACAGTAGGGCAGCAGCAAACACCGACTTGTTCATGATCGACTCCGCTCTGTCGACTCTTCGACTTCGGAGAGTCTCTTGCGCCTTCACCAACCCTGCGGGTGAAGAAGGACTGATTGAAGTCAGGTTCCCGGAAGCGGGGCGATTCTCCGGCAGGTGGGCAACTGGACGATAGCCCTAGCTTGAAGTTTCCCAAGGGTTCTGTGTAAGTCATCGTCTGCAAGCGACTTGAAGAATCTGCCCGTGGGCCAGAATCGCCGCGACGGCATCTGCTCCACCATCGCCATCGCGCACGATCACCTGTTCATCGCGCGGGGTTCCGACACGTCTCGCAAGATCGACGTTTCCGATGTTGCCTTCCACCTCTCCTTACGGCGTCGGCACCCCGGAGTGAGTTTCTTTCGCGGCTCAAACCCGACCCGCACGTGCCCCTGTCAACGCTTCACCGACGCCCTCGCGGGAGTCGGCGCATGACTCGGGGTCAGCGTGGTTAGCCAAGCCTTCGCCGTACAACTCTTTCATTTGCTACACCTCGCCGGTTGATCCCGGCGCACAAGGAGGTGCGCGAGGAAGAGGAGCGGCGGCGCTCCGGGAAGTTGCGTTCGATACTCCACCGACTCGACCTAGGAGTCTGCGTCATGGGAGGGTTCGTAGCGAGGAGACGGAGCGAATGGTGGATGCGAGACGAAGCAGACGCCGTTCGATCCGTTTCCGCAGTAGAACCCTCCCGTGACGCAGACTCCTAGCTCCTGGCTGCCAGCATCCACCAGAGCGCCGGCGTCAGGACCATGAAGAAGACCGTGATCTCGACCCCGTGGATGAGCCGCAGTCGCAAGGGCCATTCACGTGCCAGGACCAAGGGGACCACGGCTCCGGACGCCGAGAGAGCGAGCCAGAACCTGAGCCCCCAGTCCCATCCGTGCGCAGCGGTCGATGCAGCCAGAGGAAGAACGGCGAGCGTCACGAAGAGTCCCCGTCCCGTCTGGAGCGGGATGATGACGCCGCCGGACGGCACCCGCAGACGCAACCCGGTCGATGGGTTCGAGTAGTAGGAACGAACCAAAGGCCAGGTTGCCGATCCGATGACGATGTACGCAACCATGTACGCCACGGCCGCTCCAAGGACGCGGCCCACCCCCTCCTTCCAGCCGAATGCATTGAACCACTCTGCGAGATTCTTCATGAGCGCCCCCGGCGCCGCAGTGGTCGTCACCGCACCGACTGCCGATGCCGTCACTCCCGAAACGAGCACGGCGCCGATCACGTCGCGCAGCCGCACCGGGCTCCTGCCTTCCGTGAACACCGTGATCTCGATCATGTTGAGCAGGAAGGTGAGCAAAAGCAGGAACATCCAGACGGAAGCAGTCACCCCCAAAGAACCAAGACGAAGGCTCCCAACCAGCGGACGAAGGGCGAGTGCCAGGATGCAGCCGGTGGCCAAGGCCTTGACCTCGATTCGCCCTCCCGTCCGTGGCACCTCCTTGCCTTGGCTTTTCGAAGCAAGGTGGTGCAACAGCACCGTCACCCCGCCATACGCCACAGTCACGACCGCGACCTCACCCGCAGCGTCGAGCCACGGCTTCATGTCTGCCTTCGACTCCTTTCCCAGGCCCGATCGGCCTGAATGGTCCGCAATCTGTTCTGCACCGCGAGTTCTGTGGATCGTCGTCGCGCATCGCGTCTGCGCCGGCAAGTCGGCGAGGTGAATCAGTCAACCGGCTTCAACCACTACCGGGCATTTCAAGGAGCTGGCGATGAAGCACTCCTCGTGGGCCGCATGGTGCAGCGACTCCAGCTCTCCTGTGGAAGGCGACCTTTCCCCTGAAAACTGGATCCCGGGACGCAAAGTGATGCGGCTGAAGGCCAGCTTTCCGGCCGGGTTCTTCTCCATCTCTCCGAAGGCTTCGTCCACGTAGCTCTCCACGACGAAGCCGCGCCTCGCGGCGAGCGACAGGAACCAGAGCATGTGACAGCTCGATGCGGAGGCGACCAAGGCTTCCTCCGGGTCGACCGCCTCGACCACGGAATACGGTACCGGAACCACATGCGGGGAAGAGGACGCGACCACCTTCACGCCGCCGTCGAAGGACCACTCGTGGCCGCGGCAGTATCGATTGTCGGAGAACTTCTCGCCGTTCCGGCTCCAGATGATTCGGGCTTCGTATCTGTGCGCCATCATGCTCCTTTCCAGAGCCGCCAACGGAGTTCCTTTCAGCCGCCGCTCCGATCACACCGGAACCTCGCTCATCAGGGCAAGAAGGTTCCGGTCCGGATCCCGGAAGAATGCCATCCACAACTCATGGTCGGCCAGCTTTGCAATCCGGTGAGGCTTTGCCTCGAAGTGAACGCCACGCGCCGACAACGCTTCGAAAGCCGCCTTGAGGTCGAGGACCTTGTAGTAGATGACCGAGCTGTAGCTCTCGGCCTGGGCTTTTAGAGGAGCATCCAGCATCAACCGGACACCGGCGCAGTCGAAGAAACCCAGACCCGGTGGCGCCTGAAACAGGAATCGCATCCCCAGAACGTCGCGGTAGAAGGCGATCGCCCGCTCGAGATTGCCGACCGGGACGGCGATCTGCCCGATCGGACCCAGTCGAGGATCGGAAGTCGCGGGCGCCGGGAGCAGCTTCTTGAGCAGCGCCACTTGTCCTGTGTGGTACGCGTCGTGTTGAAGGATGCCGATCATCGTGCGGTGCAAGGTGACCGGCTCTCCGAGTGCGTCCGTCTGGGTGCCGCCCACCAGGCGACCGAGATCGCCGTCCTGCAGATCGACGAAAGTCCGCGAGAGCTCGTCGTGCGCCCGTCGAAGCTCGGCGAGCGACTTCTCCCACGCGATGGAATCAGTCCCGACCACCGGAGGCCAATCGCCTTCCACCGGATTCCCGAAGCTGCCGCCACCAAGACGCCGGGCCGTCTCCCGCGCCCAGGCGGTCATGTGCAGCACGAGCTCCCAGACGGAGTGCGCCCCGGGAATCGGTCGCGCCGCCGCCGCCGCGGCGTCCACCCCTTGCAGAACGGAGAGCACGGAGGGTCCGTACCAAGGGTCCCCGCCAACCGTGCTTTGAACCTCCGAGCGCAGTCGTTCGACTTCACGCACGACACTCCCTCCATCAGTGGTCCGATGCGACAATTGAAGGCACGCCTTCCAAGCAGCAACGGTCTTGAGGTTGATCCTCAACGATGGCCTGGCCAGCGGCCCCATGATGCCGGCCGTCATTCCCGCAAAAGCGGGAATCCAGGGTTGTGCGCCCGCCCGCCGCAAAGGGCCCGGGTTTCCGCCTTCGCGGGAATGACGACATTCGCTGCTCTGCTCAAGTCCTTTTTGGGATCGAGCCGAGAAGGGTTCTGGGGACGGAAAAATCCTCCGAAGGGAAGTCATTACCGAGCGCACGGGTAGGAGGAATGCTGAGTGGCCAAGGAAGAGCAATCGATCAACGACGAGAACGACGAGGCCCAGACCCCGACGATCGAGCGGCGAGGCAATCCGCGGCGTTCGACGATTTCGGTGTTCACGATCCGCTTCCGCGACGAAGGCGTGATGGGGATCGGCAAGGACGTCTCGACCACCGGCGCCTACTTCGTCACCAGCGACGAGATCTACGGCGAGCTGCAGTACGAGGTGAACGGAGAGGAGCAGAAGGTCCCCGTGCGCCTGGTGCGCATCGACAAAGTCAGCAACGGCACCCTGGGCATCGCCGTCCGCTTCGAGAAGAAACCAAAAGTCCTTCCGCCCTGAACCCGGACCCGTCGCATCCGGTCCCGATGAGTCCGTCCGACCCGCCCGCTTTCGGGCTCAACCCTTCTTGTCAAACTGCGGGCACCGGCTTGCGAGTCGGGGTCATCAGCCTCCGGCTGCGGGAGTGGTCGTCAGTGCTTCGTCCTTTCGACGAAGCCAGCAAGGGCGGCTCCATGTTCGCAATGACAACCACACTCACCGCACGACCTGGTCACCTCCGCGGCATGTCGAGATTGCCCTTGCTCGCGTTGGACTGGTAGTCAGCGCGTTGTTCTGGGGAGAAGGAGTTTTCGGGAATCAAAGGTTCTCATGGATGGCGATGGTGTCGAAGTTGGTGAGGTGAGCAGGGGAACCGGGAGGAGAACCGGAGGTCGGGAAGGTGACTCCCTGGAGGCAAAGGATGAGCCCGACGAGGTCGTCGTCGTCGGGGAGGGGGAAGTCGAGGTCGAGGACCCCGCCTTGGGGAATGAGCCCGGTCTCGCTGATCCGGAAGATCTCCCCGCCGGGAAGGGCGTGCAGCGGAAAGCCGGCGATGCCCTTGACGTTCTGGAAGCCGAACTCGGAAGACACGAAGGTCAGCACGTAATCGCCCGGCGTTCCGAAGTAGCGCAGGCGCACGTTTCCCGCCGGCCGGAAATCGCCGCTCGCTTCCAGCGTCGGGATCGGGAAGTCGGGAGTCTCGATGACGGAGGCGTCGCCCTCGATCGCGATGCCGTCCTCGCCTTCCTTGTTGGCGTCGGGGCTGTAGCCCGCCATCCCGGGCACGAGATTCATCCCGGAGAGGACCAGTCGTTTCTTCCCTGGATCGGGGTAGATCCACAGGGCGTTGCCACCATCTCCCGAGTAGGTCCAGCAGTTCCAGTACCAGGAGTGCTGGCTCTCGCCGCCCTCGCCGCCCTGGAACACCTGCGAGCCGTCGCCGGCGACGATCGCGGTGGAATCGCCGGAGAAGGCAAAGCCATAACCGCCGGGCCCTCCCCGGCAGGGGCACACCTGGTCCCAGTAGTTCCACCAGTAGCTGATCCCGCCGATGCCGCCGTAGCAGCTCGTTCGAGCGATGTAGTGTCTGCCCTTTCCCGCGGAAATGCCTTTGTCACCTTCTCCAGCATCGCAGAGACTGTAACCCCCCTCATCTCCGGTGACTGAACAGCCGCTGAGAGCGAACTTTCCGTCGTACAGACCCAATCCTGTTTGATAGCCGCCGGCAGAGAGAATCCCGTCGGGGACCACCTCGAGCCTCGAGAGGAAGCAGCGGTCGCAGTAGTAGAACTTTGGACCCGGGACGTTGCCTACTCCGGGCTCGTTCGTAACAAAGACGTCGGAGAGCACGATCAGCCCGTGGTTGTCGGAGGCGTAGCTCGTCGCGGCGAAGCCGATTCCCGTGAACCCGCTCAGATAGAGCTCGGAGACGGCGTTCAGGTCGTAGATCTGCATGAAGTAGTAGGGACTACCAAACGGACGGATGATCACTTTATCCTTCCCGGCACCGATGATCTTGAGGCCCTTCTGCACGATCGTGAATCCGTCGTACTCCCCCGGACGCACGAGGATCGTGTCCCCGTTCTTGGCGCGGGTGATGGCGTCCTGGATCTGGGCGAAATCCGCCGGACCGTCGTCGTCGACGATCCATACCCTGGCCCATGCAGCGGGTGAGGAGGTCCACACGAAGAACGCGACCGCCGCCGATGCGGTCAGCTTCAGGATTGGAAGAGGGCAAGTCATGCCAAGCCTGAAAAGGCAGTCCGCAAATGATCGTTCTGATCACGAATGTGCCGGACGAAACTGCAGACATCGCAAACGGACTTCATGACTCACACCCTCGCTGCGGAGGCCAAACGAACGCGGGCTTGCATCAGCGGGGCCTCTTGAGCCTCGCACGGAGGCAGGTGCCCGCCCGACCTGGATCCAGGGTGGACGGGCAAGATTCGAGCGCTCCCCGGCCACCGCGTCAAGATGCGGGAACCTCCACCGCGGCAAAGGCTTGCGAGTCGGGGTCATCAGCCTCCGGCCGCGGGAGTGGTCGTCAGTGCTTCGTCCTTCAACTGGTACTTTTCGAACCAGCCACGTACGTAGAGTATGCGGCGCATGAGGTTGCTGACGTGGCGGCCCGCGGCGCCGTGGTACTCGTCGGGCACGCGCACCATCACTGTGTCGACCTTGCACAGCTTGAGCGCCTGGTAGTACTCCTCGGTCTGCGCCATCGGCGTGCGCAGGTCGAGATCGCCCGTGATCAGCATCGTCGGAGTCTTGACGCTGCCGACGTACTTCAAGGGCGAGCGGTTCCAGTGCTCGGAGATGTCCTCCCAGGGCAGCTTCTGGAAGTTGCGGTACCACCAGACGCCGTCGGTCGTGCCGACGAAGCTGATCCAGTCGGTGACCGGGAACATCGACACCGCGGCGCGGAACCTCTCGGTGTGGCCGACGATCCAGCAGGTCAGGACGCCGCCGCCGCTGCCGCCGTACACGAACAGGTTGCGCTCGTCGACGTAGCCGCGCGCGACCACCGAGTCGACGCACCTCATCAGGTCGTCGTAGTCGAGTCCCGGATAGGCGTTCTCGATGGCGTTGCCGAATCTCTTGCCGTAGCCCGTGCTGCCGCGCGGGTTGGTGTAGACGAGCACGTAGCCCTCCGCCGCGTGATTGTGGCGCTCAAAGCTGAACGCACAGTCGTACATCGCGTGCGGGCCGCCGTGGATCTGCAGGATGAGCGGATACTTTTTCGAAGAGTCGAACATCGGGGGCTTCACCACCCATCCCTGCACGTCGAAATCGTCGACCGACTTGATCCAGAACTCCTCGGTCGCGCCGACGTCGAGACGGGAGAGCAGGTCGTCGTTGACCCGGGTCAACGATTGAAAATCCGCCGATACCCCCTCGATCGGCTGCACGCGGACGATGTCGCCGGGATTCATCGGGTCGGCCAGGACGCCGTAGAGCGTCCCCGACTCATCGACGTCATTCGCCGAGAAGACCATCTCTCCGTGGGTGAGCCGGACGAGCTCGCCATCGAGGTCCATCGAGTAGAGATTGCGCGTGCCCCGGTCGTCGACGTTGAGGTAGACCAATGTCGAGTCCCTCGACCAGATTAGACCGCGGATGTCGCGATCAAGCGAACCCGTCAACAGCCTGGATTCCCCGGTCGCGACGTCGAGCACGCACAGGTCCGCGACGTGGTAGCTGTCGCCGAGATCGTCGTAGCCGAGATAGGCGACGTGCCGGCCATCGGGCGAGACCAGCGGACTGGTGTCCGGACCCAGGCGCGTGGTCCACTGTCGTACCTCCCTGGTCTCGACGTCGACGGAGTACACGTTGGACTCCGTCGGCTGCCAGTCGGCGTCCTCCACTCGATTGGCGCTGAAGAACAAAGTCCGGCTGCCCTTCCCCCACTCGGCGGGTCCGTGGTCGAACTCACCTTCGGTCACCTGGCGCGCGGTGCCGCCGTCCGCATCGACGACGAATAGATGCTGATACCCCGCCGGCACGTAGCCGCTCTGGTCGCGCCGGTAGACCAGGCGCGTGATCACGTTCGAATCCTCGGCCCACTGGGCGCCCTTGGGCCTGGGCGGGAGCTTGATATCGAAGCCTTCCTTCTCCGGCACGACCATGCGGAACGACAGCAGACGGCCGTCCGGCGACCAGCGCACCGCCGCCGGCGCCTCGTCGACGCGCGTGATCTGCACGACCTCGCGCGTATCGACCCACATCACGTGGATCTGAGGCCCCTTGGGTTTTCCCTCGGCGATGAAGGCGACGCGCGTACCGTCGGGGGACCAGGCGGCGTCGGAGCCCTGCGCGAGCATGCGCTGGCGGCTGCCGTCGGCGTTCATGATCCAAAGCTCCGACTGGATCTTGTCGTTGACCTTGTCGTTCCAGCTCCGGGTGAAGACGACCTTCGTGCCGTCCGGCGACACCACCGGAGAGCGCACCGTCTCCCAGTCCCACAGAAGCTCGAGGCGCAGCTTGCGCTCGTCCTTCTTGTCCTGTTCCTCGTCCTTGGGCTCCTGAGCTTGCGCGGCCGCGATGACCGGTGGCGCGATGATCATCGATGCGAACGTCACCGACGAGAACAGCCGCTTCAGATTCCTGCTCATGAACACCCACCTCTCCATGCTTCCGACCCGCCCCCTCCTTCGCGGACCTCTTGTAGCGTTTGCCGCGGAGGGATCCACACCCCTGTTCGGACGGAACGAACCATGAACGTTTGGAGCCAGGGCCTGTTGGACGGAAGAGCCGGGTCAAGAGAACGGGGGAGGTCTGGCGCGGGCTGGCCTGAAGACACCGGCCGAGCAAGGACGCGCAAGGAGTTTCCTCGAGGACCGGATTGCGGCATTCTGCACGTCCCGCAGGTTCCAACCCCGTCTTCGAAGAAGGAAGCCCTCGATGTCCGGCAGGAACACATTTCTCCGCTTCACCCTCGTTCTCCTCCTCCCCGTGTCGTGCGCCACCGCGCAGAGCGCCGGCGGCCTCACGCCGCTGCAGATGATGAAGATGCGCGCCGTGCGCAGCGTGCATCCCAGCGCCGACGGATCAAAGATCGCGTTCGTGCGCTCCGAGCCGCGCCTTCCCGGCGATGAGGCGGGTGCCGCCTGGTCCAACCTCTGGATCATTCCTGCGGAGGGAGGCGACGAACGCCTGCTGATCGGCGGCAAGCGCAAGGTCGAGGGAGTGAGCTTCCGCCCGGACGGCCGACAGATCACTTTTCTCGACAAGCGCGAAGGAGCGCCTCACAACGAGGTTTACGGACTTCCGATGGACGGCGGCGAGGCCGTGCGGATCACGACGACCGAGCACGGAGTCGCCGGCTATCAGTGGAGCCCCGACGGCCGGTTCATCGCCTACACCGTCTCCGACCCGCCGCCCAAGGAGCGCGACGAGGCCCAGAAGGCCGGCTTCAAGCAGGTCGTCGTCGACGAATCCTGGACGCACACCAGCCTGCATCTCTACGACGTGGAGGCGAAGACCTCGCGGCGGCTAACCGAGGGCAAGTCGGTGATGTCGTTCGAATGGTCGCCCGACTCGCGCACGATCGCCGCCGGGCTCGCGCCAAGGCCGCTGGTCGATGATTCCTACATGTTCACGCGCCTTCACCGGATCGACGTCGAGAAGGGAACCGTCGAGCCTCTCGTCGACAATCCCGGAAAGCTCGGCCACTACGCCTGGTCTCCCGATGGCGGGCGGCTCGCCTACATCAGCGCCGCGGACGTGCGCGACCCGCATCCCGGGATGATCTACGTCGTCGACGCGGCCGATCGCTCGGTGCGCTGCCTCACCGAAGGCTGGGAAGGGCAGGCGCACCATCTGCAGTGGCTGAATTCGACGACTCTGCTCTGCTCCATCAGCGAGGGAGTCGTGACCACGCTTGCCGAGCTCGACGTCACCGGCGGACAATTCACCCGCCGTCCGGCCGACCGCCTCGCGATGCGCAGCTTCGCGATGTCGCAGAGCATGAAGACCGTCGCCGTAGCTGCGTCACGTCCCTTTCACCCGCCCGAGGTCTACGTCTGGAACGATGGCTGGCGGCGTCTCACCAGCTCCAACCCATGGCTCGGCGACGTGGAGCTGGGTACGCAGGAGGTCGTGCGCTACCCTGCCCGCGACGGGCTCGAGATCGAGGGAATGCTGATCCATCCCGTCGGCGAATCGCCCGGGACGCGCCATCCCCTGGTCATCGTCGCGCACGGCGGGCCCGAGGCGCACTTCGACGACGGCTGGATGACGAGCTACGGCAATCTCGGCCAGCTCCTCGCCGCCAAGGGGTACTGCTCGTGGTATCCCAACTACCGCGCGAGCACCGGACGCGGAGTGAAGTTCGCCAAGCTCGACCACGGCGACCCGATGGGCAGGGAGTTCGAGGACCATCTCGACGCGATCGAGCACTTCGACCAGAGCGGGCTGATCGACCGCACGCGAGTCGGGATCATCGGCGGCTCGTACGGCGGCTACACCGCGGCCTGGGCGGCGACCCGCCACAGCGAGCATTTCGCGGCAGCGGTCAGCTTCGTCCCGTTCGTCGACATCCGCACCAAGTGGTACACCTCCGACATCTCCTGGGAGTTCTTCTACGTCCACTACCAGGAGAAGTGGCCGCACGAGCAGCTCGAGCTGTTGCGCGAGCGCAGCCCGTTGACGTACGCGCCGCAGTGCCGGACGCCGATCCTCCTGTGCGGGGGCGCGGCCGACACTCGCGTCCATCCGAGCCAGCCGTTCATGCTGTACCGCGCGGTCAAGACTGCGACCACCACGCCGGTGCGCTACGTCCAGTACCCGGGCGAGGGTCACGGCAACCAGATGAATGTCTACCAGCTCGACTTCTGCCTGCGGGCGCTCGAGTGGTTCGACCATTACCTCGGGCCCGGCGACCACCGCGGCGATCCGCCGCCGCCGATGGACCTCGACTATTCCACATGGTTGGGCAAGCAGCCGGGTTGAGGAACGCGTGAACGGCTGACGATCTCGCGTTCGGTGGCACACGCAGGAGCCAGGGAATGACTTCGCTCTCGGTCGTCCTGTTGCTTCTCTCCGGCATCGCCGCCCAGGATCCGGCGAAGGAAAGCGCCGAGATGGAAGCCCTCGCGCGCGCCTGTGCCTGTGAGATCGCGTGGCGCTTCGATGCGAAGGCCGCTCTCGAGGAGGCCTCGAAAGAGCAACGTCCGGTGTTCGTGTACGTGCGCTGCATCGATCAGGATGCCGCCCTCTCCGACGCCCAGAGCACGCTCGAGGCGAGCAGCGTCGAGATCCGCGACGACGGCCTTTGCAAGGATCTCCTGATGCGCGCCGGGCCGCTCAGCGACCCGGATGTGATCGCTCTCATCCAGCGGCGATTCATTCCTCTGATGATGACCTATGACCTCTCGTCCCACGGGCAAGGGCCGAGCCCGAACGATCCATTGCAGGCACTGAGGGTCTCCTCCGCCGATCTGACGACGCCCGCGGTGCTCATCCTCGCGCCCGACGGAAAGCTCGTTCATCGCCTGCACCGGATGGGAACGCTGAGCGGGCCGTTCCTGGACCGGTTCCTGATCGAGTCCTTGAAAGATTCTGGCGGGCTCAAGCCGCGGTCGGATGGCGGTCCGCTGGAGTTGTTCGAGGCCGGGGATCTCGAACGACTGATCAAGCAGCTCTTGACGTCGAAGAAGGCGGAGGATCGCCTCCTTCTGTCGCGCGCGCTCCTGCGCCTGTTTCGTGTCGACGAGGCCGAGAAGGCGCTCGCGTCATCGACTTCGGCGGAGGCCTTGCTGCAAAAAGGCCGCATCGCGCTCTCCCGGGGTGACTACGCGAAGGCCCTCGAGTGGTTCGAGAAGGCAGAGATCGGCGGCGATCAGCCGGCGCGCGAGATGTGCACGTTCTGGTCGAGCTGGTGCAAGCGATTCCTGGGAAGAGAGAAGGAGGCGGAGCAAGGGTGGAAGGAGATCGTCGGACCCACTCTGTTCGGACGCAGGGCGGCGATGATGCTCCTCACGACCGCGCTCGATCCGGCGCTCGCGCAGACGACGGTCATCCATCCCTGGCCGGAGAAGCTCCCCGAGGAGACCGAGGGCCGCGACCCACAGGCCCGGTTCGACGCGGCGCGCTCGATCTCCCTTCTGCTCGAGATGCAGCACGAGAATGGACGGTTCTGTGGTCACGAGGGCTGGCGCGGCAATGGGTTCTCGGACGCGGGGATCAGCGCGCTGTCGGGTCTCGCGCTGGTTCGCTGGCGGGCCAGGGTGCCGCCGGCGCTGCAGGAACGAGTGGACGGCGCGCTGAAGAAGCTCGACTCCTATCTTCAGTGGTGGTCCGGGCTCCAGCCGCCGATCGTCTCCGAGGCGTTCCACGATCCCTACGTGCTGATGTACCTGCTCGGGCGCGAGCACAAGGCCGCGTGCGAGAAGCTGATCCTGAGAATCGCGGGCAACCAGAACCCGGACGGCAACTGGACCGTGTACCAGGTGGAGCGGCCGGCGAGCTTCAACACGGCGCTCAACGTGATGGCCCTCGCGCGGGCGAAGTCCTCGGGCCACGAGGTGCCGCCCTCGGTCCTGAACTCAGGCATCAAGGCCCTGGAGGCGATGCGCACCAAGGAGGGTCTGTTCCCCTATTCGACGATGCAGGGTCACGAGTGGATGACGACGGCGCACGCCTCGATCGGCCGCGACCCCCTGTGCGAGCACGCGCTCCTCGTCGCCGGCAGGAAGACGGCGCCCAACATCACCCGTGCGCTCGACCGCTTTCTCAAGTTCCACCACGAGCTGCGCACGCCGACCAAGAAGTACTACGACTACTTCAACTCGCGCGGGCACGGCGGGTACTACTTCTTCTTCGCGCACTTCCACGCACAAGAGGCTGCTCTCACGATGGCCGAGACCCCGCGCAAAAAGTACCTCGAGGCAATCCGCCGCGAGGTGCTCGCCGCCCAGGAGTTCGACGGCACCTGGATCGACAAGACCCTTCTCGGCCGGGCCTACGGCACCGCGATGGCCCTGAACATCCTGGCGGAGAGGTGATTCAAGAAACTCGCCGATCACCCTGCCTGCGTTCCACCCCGTCCTCGCTGTCTGGTGCTCGAGAATCTCGAAGCTTTCGGTCCACATTGCCGCCGGTGGGACATTGTGAGAAAGGCGGGAGACCTCTCGATTCTTGTAACCCCCGTCCCTCCGTGCCGTCCTGACTTGCGGACCTGGAAACCACCGTGAATGGCGCTGGACTTGGAGAGCTGAGGGCCGCTTTCGGGCCTGAAGTCGGACGGAGCTCTCATGACCCACAACCCGCACGACGCGCTCTTCAAAGCGACGTTCTCGCGGCCGAAGGAAGCTGCCGCCTATCTCCGTTCCGTGCTCCCGCAGGACTTGGTGAGGGCCGCCGACTGGCCGACGCTTCGCGTCGTTCCGGGGTCCTTCGTGGATTCCAGGCTTGCGGAGCGGCAGTCGGACATTCTGCTCCTGGTGCACCTTCGAGACCGGAGCGAGGCCCTGCTCTACATTCTGTTCGAGCACCAGAGCACCGAAGAACCATGGATGGCCTTTCGGCTCCTCCGTTACGAGCTTCGTATCTGGGAGCAGTGGCGCCGCAGTCATCCTGAAGCCGGCAGGCTCCCGCCCATCCTTCCGATCGTGCTCTACCACGGCAAGGAGAAATGGCGCGCCTCGACGGAGTTCTGTGACTTGGTTCAGCTCGACTCGAAGTCGCCGAAGAGTCTGCTTCGGTGCGCTCCGCGCTTCCGTTTCCAGCTCGACCGGCTGGCCAAGCGTCCGGAGAAGAACGTCCTTGCAAGTGTCACGTCGGCCTTCGCTTCCCTGGTGCTGGTCGCGTTCAAGCGCTTGCGCTACACCAGGAACGTCAAGAATGATCTGATCCGGTACTACGTTCTCGTGCGCGCGCTCCAAGAGAGCCCTGGCGGCGGCGAGACCGTCGACATGGTGATGTGCTATGTTCTTCGCGCCAACCCACACGTGAGGCCGGAGCACCTCCGGGATGCATTCGCGGCCATGGGAGATTCAGAGATGTCCAGGAAAGCCATGACCTACGGCGACAAGATGATCGAGAAAGGACGGAAGGAAGGGCGTCAACTTGGACGCGTGGAAGGTCGCGAGGAAGGTCGCGAGGAGGGACGCGAGGAGGGACGTCACGAAGGACAGGCGGATCTGCTCCGAAGTCTATTGATGCGGAGGTTCGGAATCCTGCCGGCGATTATCGAAAGGAGAATTCAAACGGCGACCGCGGAGCTTCTCGATCGGTGGGCCGCAAAGATTCTGAAAGCCAGGTCGCTGAAGCAAGTCTTCGAGGACTGAGTCGCAGGCCATCCATCGCCGGTGCTGAAGCCATGATTCAATGCGTCAGGCTAGCCGGCCCGACTGCGATCGCGGCGATCGTCCGAGCGCGCTGACCACGCAGGCGGTGATTGAAGCCTGGAAGCCAAAAGGATTTGCCGATCGCGAGGCGGCCTCCTCGAGCGCACCAGCACGGTGCGTTCCCACTGCACGAGCGCCGGTTCGGTTCGCGCGTCCATCGCGGAGCAATGCCTGGACCTCTCGCACCCTCGGTGAGAGGAGGCCTATGCTTCCTCGATGGGATCCGCGCGAAAGCGACGCGGGCGGTCATGAGCCATGCACTGGAGGAAGAACCTCATGAATCACATCCTGAATGCTGCCGCGCTTCATTTGTTGGCCAACGTAGTCCTGCAGTCTGACCCACAGGCACAGTCTCCGACGCAGGTCGATCCAGTCCAGGATCGAGCAATCATGGAGTCGCGGTCGGAACAACTGCTCAAGGATTCAGAGCGCTTCCGAGTCGAGGGAAGGATCGAAGAAGCAGAACGAGCTCTCGGCGAGGCCGCCCGTTCGTTGCTGGAGCTGACGGATGCACTGACACGAATGGGGCGATTCGAAGATGCAGTGGAAAAGAGCCAGAGGGCTCTCGCCTTGTACGAGCAGCTCCATCCGGGGAATCATCCGGCGGTCGCATCGACGCTCAAGACCGTGGCATCATGCCTCGAGGAAGCGGGCCTCAATGAAGACGCCCTGACGATGCATGAAAGGGCGGTCACGATGTACCGCCACCTCCATCCCGGGGACCATCTCGAGGTGGCGACGAGCATCAGCGACTGGGCGTTGTTCCTTCACTACCTGGGGCGCGATGACGAGGCACTGCGGATATCCCAGGATGCTGTGGGCATGGGGAAGAGGCTGTTTCCAGGGGATCATCCCTGGGTGGCAAAGAGCCAGAACCGCATGAGTCTGTGCCTCTTCCGTCTGGGCCATCTGGACCAGGCTTTGCAAACCTTCCAGGAAGCCCTGGCGATGAACCGGCGCCTGTTTGACGTTGATCGTCCCGAGATTGCCGACTGCGTCAACAATGTGGCCATCTGCTTCCAGGCACTGGGGCGCCTCGATGAAGCTGTGTCCGGATTCGAGGAAGTGCTCTCCATGCGCAAGCGAATGTCGACAGGTGATGATCGCAGCGTTGCCGGTGCCATCCATAACGTGGCCGCATGTCTTCAGGCGTCCGGCCGATGGGAGGAGGCACTCACGACATTTGAAGAGGCGCTCGCCATGAAGAGGCGCTTGTTCACGGACGATCGTTCCGAGCTCGCACTGACTCTGAGCAATACGGGTGGCTGTCTTCTCGAGCTGGGTCGTCCCCGCGAGGCATTGCCGAAGCTTGAGGAAGCCCTTTCCATGTACCAACGCCTGTTTCCCGGCGATCACCCGGAAGTTGCGGCGGCGCTCATCAATCTAGGCCAATGCTTTCTGGATTCAGGCCGTCCGGGCGAGGCGTTGCCGATGTTCGAACAGGTGCTTGGGATGCAGAGACGCCTGTTTCCCGGCGATGGTCCCGAGCTGGCAAATGCTCTCAACAGCCTGGCGACTTGTTTCATGTCACTGGGCCGTGTCGACGATGCGCTGGCGAGGTGTCAGGAAGCGCTCGCGATGTGGAGGCGCTTGTTTCACGTTGATCATCCCGACATCGCGTTGGGCCTCAACAACGTGGCGTTTTGTCTGGAAGAAGGGGGTAGCGATATGGAGGCACTGCCTCTTTATGAGGAAGGTCTTGCCATGAGAAGGCGTCTCTATCCGGACGACCATCCCGCGGTTGCACAGAATCTCAATAGTCTGGGATGCTGCCTTCTCGCAGTCGGCCGCAGGGAGGAGGCTCTTCGACTGTGCGAGGAAGCTCTCGCCATGAGAAATCGGCTTTTCCCTGGCGGCCATCCCGACCGTGGGGCAAGCCTCAGCACTCTGGCCGACTGCTATGAGTCGCTGGGCCGAACCGAAGACGCGCTGATCAATCGCGAGGCCGCCTGCGAGATCGCGCGCAGGTTCCTGGAACCAACGATCCTCGGCTACGCTACGAACCTTGGCGATCATTACTTGAAACTCGGGCGGTTCGAACAAGCGCGCGAGCGATATGCAGAGGCAATCGCCGCCACCGAGGACTTCAGAGCGATGGCCACCAATCTTGATGAGCAGGACCGCGCCTCGTTCTTCCGCGCATTGCGCGGCCTTGACCCGTATGAAGGCATGGTCAATCTCGAGTTGCGCCACGGAACGAAACAAGAGGCCATACGATATCTCGAGCTGGGACGCGCCCGGTCCCTGCTGGATCTCCTCGAACGAAGCAAGTTTGATCCCTTGCACCAGGCCATGAGCACTGCCGCTCAGAGTGGAGATGAGAAGGCGCTTTCGGAGATCCACGAAGTCGTGGCAAGTGTGGAGAGGACCGAACGCACGGTGAGCGAGATGGAGCACCTGGCTCGGCGCATCAGCTCCCGGTCCGATCTGGATGCAGCCGAAAGGGAGGCCTTTTCAGAAGATGCGGAAGACAGGCTGGCGGCTGCCCGCGCGGCGCACCGCGCGGCTCTGCGATCTCGTGCGCGGCTCGTCAAGGATCACGTCGGCCTGGCGACCACTGCTCCTTGTGACGAGCTGCAAGGATTGGTCCATCCCGGCGAATGGATGCTCTTGTTCTCGGTCGGAGCTCGCGACAGCCATCTCTTCCTGATTCCATCGCCCGAGGAAGATCCCCAGGTGTTCCCGCTTGCTCTCGGAGAGGAAGAGATTCGAAAGCTCGTTCAGGAGCTCCAGCAGGCAATCGTGCTGGACCGCCAGCGAGAGCGTGGCGTGGAAGAGATTCATCCGGGCTCGACGCAAGGGCACGACATTCTTGCCTGCAGGCTGTTCTCTCTACTCATCCCGGAGGAAGTCTGGCAGAGGATCCGGGACGCCCGCAGGGTCTATCTGATTCCCGATGGCGCCTTGCATCAGATTCCCTTCGAGGCGCTGGTGATCGAGGAACGGGAGGCACGCACGCCCACCTACTGGCTGGATGCCGGGCCTCCGATCACGTATGGAACCTCCGGCACGGTGTGCTTGCATTGCCAGCGGATCATGGAGTCTCAACGGGGTATTCATGTACCTCGCAAGATCCTCGCAGTCGGGGATCCGGAGTTTCACGGCTCCATGGATGAATCGGCCTCGAGACACCCAGAAGACGTCCGACTCGGCCAGTACGGCGAGCTCTCGAGGCTTCCCGGAACCCGCAAAGAGGTGAAAGCGATCTACGAAGCCTTCACGAACCAGCAATCGGATCCCCAGCAGAACGATCCGGAAACGAGCGGTGTGATCCTCCTCCTTGGAAAGGACGCGACCGAGACCAACCTCTTCATGGAGGCACCCAAGGCAAGGATTCTTCACATCGCGACGCACTACCTTGTCGATGAGACCGAGCTCGCAAGCTACAGCTCCCTTGCCCTCACGGTCCCGATCACGCTGACCTACGAGGACGACGGTTTCCTGCGCATTCAGGATCTCCTGGAACGCTGGCCCAGTCGGTTGAACGGATGCGAGCTTGTGGTGCTGAGCGCCTGCGAAACGCAAAAGGGTTACCTCCAGAAGGACGAGGGCATCCTCTCCATGCCCTTTGGTTTGCTCTATGCCGGCGTCCCCTCGATCATCGTCAGCCAGTGGCGGGTCGACGACAACAGCACCGCCGAGCTCATGAGCGACTTCTATCGACGACTGCTGGATCCCAAGAGCGGGAGCAAGCTCGAAGCATTCACCGAGGCGCGAAAGGCGCTCAAGGAGAACTACCCGCAGCCGTACTTCTGGGCTCCTTTCATCTACTTTGGAGCACCCTGAACGCAGAGAAGGGCTGCCGGAGATTCACAGCTCGCGTCGGGGTCTCAGCCCATGATCGCTGGCGGAGCCTTCTGACCTGCTGCCTACGGGCGGATGCTGATGCCGGGCTTGCGAAGCTCGGAATCCTGGATATCAATGCCTGGAGTGCTGAGCCCATTCTGAGAGTTCCGGAACCATCGACAAGGGTCGCGACTGCGGGCAGATCGATCGGCGCCGAGGACGCAGGATGAAAGGGCCCGGAGGTGGCGTGCGAATCGTACTGACTCCCGACACGAGGAGAACCACGATGGCAATGAGCTTGAGGCTGGTCGTTGTCCTGGTCGCCGTCGCCTCCCCCGTTCCGGGGCAGACCATGTGGTACGTCGACGACGACGCCTGTCCGGGGCCGGGCTCGGGCTCGCAGGGCGACCCTTTCTGCAGGATCCAGGACGGCATCGCGGCGGCGTCCGGCGGAGACACGGTCCTTGTGCTGCCAGGCACGTACTTCGAGAGCATCGATTTTCTGGGGAAGGCGATCGAGGTGAAGAGCAGCGGCGGTGCAGCGGCCACGGTGATCGTCGGCGACGGTGTCACGGGCGCCGGAGTCACTCCGGTCGTCACGTTTGCGAATGGAGAGGGCCGCGACTCGCTGCTGGAAGGTTTCACCATCACCGGCGGGGGCCTTTTCACAACCGTTGCCGGCATTCTCTGCTGGTCGTCGCCCACGATCCGTGCAAACATCATCAAAGAGAACAGCGGTTATGACGGCGCCGGTGGAATCATCAGCACCGCGAACGCCCTCATCGTCCAGAACGTTTTCCTCGACAATGGCGCGACGTTCAGCACCGGTGGCATGAGCCTTTCCGGCACGACCGTCGCCGAGGACAACTGGATCGAGGGAAACGCCAGCGGGTATCACGTCGGCGGCATGAGCTGCTTCGGGAATTCCGTGCTGCGCCGCAACACGATCGTTGGCAACTGGACCGCGTGCGGGCTCGTCGGAGGCGTGCTCTGCGGCGGAAACGCCCGACTCGAGGACAACCGCATCCTCCGCAACACGTACACGATCGATGCGTTGATCGGCGGCGTCCTGTGCAGCGGCGACTGCGTTCTCGAGGGCAACGAGATCGCGGACAACCAGGGAGGGATTCTCGCCGGCGGAGCGGACGACGACCAGCCGACCCTTCTCAACAACCTGATCTGCGGCAACGCGGGAGGTGGAATCACCTGTGACGGAGGGCAGCTTTCCCTCGTCAACAACACGATCCACGGCAACGGACCGGGCAATGCGGCGGGAGGGATCACCTGCTACTACGGAGGCATGGTCACGGTCGCCAATTCCATCCTGTGGAACGATCAAGGCTCTTCCGCTCCGGAGATCGCCGCGATCGGCACTGGGGCGATCGTCGATCTCTCATGGTCGGACGTGGAAGGGGGACAGGCCTCGGTCTTCTCCTCCGCAGGCGGAAGTGTTCAGTGGGGCCCGGGGATGATCGATTCAGATCCGCTGTTCGTCGATCCGGACGGGCTCGACGACGATCCCGCCACGATCGATGACAACGACTTCCACGTCGTCGCGATCTCTCCCTGCGTCGATTCCGCGGACAACGACGCTCCGCAGCTTCCCGCGGAAGACTTCGAGGGCGATCCGCGGCCGGTCGACGTTCCCGGCACCCCGGACACCGGCAACGGTACGCCACCGCTCGCGGACATGGGATTCGACGAGTTTCACTCCCACCTTTACTTCAACGGAGACGCGACTCCCGGCGGAGGGGTCGCGCTGATCGTCACGAGCCTTCCCTTCGGCTCGCCGGTGATCGTCTGGTTCGCTGTCGGTGCTCTCGACCCGCCGCTCTCGACCAACCTCGGCTTCTGGCATCTCGCGCCGCCGCTCTTCCCGCTGTTCCTGCCGCCGATTCCCGCGGACGGAATCGACTCGGTGTTCGGGCACCTTCCGTCCACTCCACCGGCCCCGTACACCATCTACTCCCAGGCCGTGATCGGCAGCATCCCCGCCCTCACCAACCTCGCCGTGCTCGCAATCGAATGAACCACGGAAACGACGCCGGGTTCGCAATCCTCGGTTCATGCTGCGTCACCCGTCGGCCCGGTCCGATCTCAGAGCCTGAGCAAGAATCGCTCAGGCTCTGAGTTTCCTTGCTGGTGGGGGAGGCGGACCCTCCCCCACACCGGCCGCGCTATGCGCGGCCTGGTCCGCGACACGCGGCCTCCCCCTCCTCGGCGCCTGATGGGCGCCGGGCGCCTGCGGCGCCTTTGGTCGCCTCTGCGGCGGGCCAATGAATGCTCACGCTCTCAGTCCGGTGACTTGCCGATCTTCTCGAGCCACTGCTCAGTGCTGAGATGGACTTCGCGCACCGCCTCGGAGGTCTCGAGGTCGGGGGCGGAGAGCAGCAGGATCTTGGAGTCCGCGGTGCGCTGCCGGGTGAAATTCTCGAACGCGGCGCGCGCGACCTTCTCCAGGGAATCCACGTCCTGGGCCTCGAGGGCGAGGGAATCGAGGACCTCGCCCCCCTGCCAGCAATCATCCTTGCCCATCCGGAAGCCGCCACCCATGCCGGGCGCGAAGCTCTTGTACAGCGGCACGTCGCCCGTCGAACGCCAGGCGTCGGGATAGACGACCCGCAGGACCAGGTTCTCTGAATCACGCCACGGGAAAGCCGCCATCGTCGACTCGATGCGGCTCCATCCCAAGGGCGCCGTCCAGACCTCGACGATGTAGTGCTCCTGCAGCCGCGCGTTGAGGCCGGTGCACGCCAGGATGCGCGCGGGAACCTTGTTCGCGATCAGCAGCGAAGCGGTCAGGTTGGCGTAACCGGTGCACACCGCCTTGCCGGCTTCCAGGCACTCTTCCGCGCCCTGGCTGGTACCGGCGTCGTATTTCATGTTGGCGCGCAGGAACTCCTGCAGGCTTTTCATCAGCGCGGAGAGGTCCTTGCGCGAGAGCTGCGCCGCCGCCTTCTTCACGCCGGCTGCGCCGACGTCGATGCCCGGCGCATCCTCGAGGTGCGGCAGAACATCCTTGGGAACGCGGCCTCTCGAGGGCAGGGCCACGCCTTCGCCTTCGGACAGCGGCCGGTCGCGCAGCAGCGCCAGAGTCTCGACACGAACGTCGACGTTCTCGCCGCGCTTCATCGGTTTGAGGATCAACTTGATCGGCCGATTGTCGCGGTCTTTCTCGATCTCAAGGCCGATGACCCGGCCTTGCGGCTCGCTGGTCGCCCGGACCGCGAGAGGCGTCTGTCCACCGAACGGGAACGGGATCGAGACGCTGATCCACGGCTCATCGGAGCTCTGCTCGGCCCGAGCCACGTAATCCCCGTGAGCGACGGCGAGCTTGCACCCGATCTTCTCCACGCTCGAGATCGCCGCCGCGGCGTCGTCGAACGAGGCGCTGCACGGGCCGAACACGCCGCAGCGCAGAACGATCTGACGAGTGCCTTCCGGGATCGCCGCGTCGATCTCGAGGAGAGTCCACTCCTCCTCGGTCGTCAGCCGCCGCGAGAGGACGCTCGAGCCGCCCTCGGACGGACCTTTCGTATCGAAGAACACCTGCAGGCTCGCCGCGCCCTTCTTTCCTTTGTCGTCGATACGGCACCAGGCCGAGAAGCTGACGAACCGGGCGTCCTTCTTCGGGTGGACGTTCTGGGTGAACGAGGTGAATCCGCCGTCGTAATCGACGACGATCGAGCCACACCGGCTGCCGCCGTGCGGCGCGCGCTCGCTCGCGGTGAAGGAGGGCGCGGGAGTCGCGAGACTCGGCGGATAGATCGCCATCCACTGAGAGACCGAGGATTCCCCGCCGTCTTCGAAGCCGCCGTTCTTGAGCGGGCTCTCGACCTCGGGCGCGGAGAAGACCAGAAGAAGTGGCAGCACGACCGACGGCAAATCCGGTCGAGCGACCCTGCCCCCCGCTTTTTGCCGCCCAAGCGACAGGACGAAGGTCAAGACACGGATCTCAGAACCACCACACGAGATCGTGCTCGTCCATCAGCGTGGCGATCCGGGTTCGGCCCACCAGCTCCACCTCCGGGATCAGCTGATCGCGCGACAGGCCGAGCCGTTCCACGTCTTCCTTCTGGAGCAGCACCGTCACGCCCTTGCGGGAGATCGAGGACAGATCCTCGGCGAGCCGGGGCGGTTGAGTCTGCTTGCGCGCCCCGAAGGCGAGACCGGAGGCATCCTGGGAACGCACCGCGTAGTTCACCGCGTTGCCGCGCAAGAGCAGCGTCTGCGGCGATCCCGCACCCTTGAGTGCATGGAGGAACCAAACTGTGGTGTCGTCCTGCTCCTCCAGCGTCGCACGGTACGCCGTCTCGATGATCGATAGCACTTTTGGAGTCATGGCGCGTTCCTCATCGGGTCGGGATCACGAGGGTGTTCTTGGAGCTCTCGACGAACTTCCAGAAGTCGGCCGGACTGCCGCGGCGCACGCCCGGCACGGCCTCGGCGACTCCTCTCTCGTCGATGCACAGTCCGCAGTTCACCCAGTCGAGTTTGCGGCCGCCCTTCTCCGCCGCGGCGATCAGCGCGGCGATCCAGTCCTTGGGATTGGGGTGGTCCTCCTGCTGGGCGTCACGGCCGTGCACCGTGTTGGCGTGCGGCGCCTGCTTCGCGAACGACAGCGACACCGCCCCTTCGTAGGCGAACACGTTGACGTTGCAGCCCTTGCGGATCGCGGCGTCGACGAGTCGCAGCGCGGTCGTGGAACGCGCGCTCTCGTAGGGCGGATCCATCATCAGAAACGTGAGTGTGGGAGCATCCATCGGCCGTTCTCCTTCAGTTCCAGATGACCTTCCAGCCCTCGAGCATCCGGTCGATCACGGAGTCGATCGACACGGCCTGGACGGCGGGACGCCGGTCGGTGATCCCGCGTTCGCGCAGCGAGAAGTCGTCCGCCAGGAGCTGCACGCCCATCGTTGCGAGCCGGTCGAGGGCTTCCGCCCGCGCGCCTTTCCGGGCCGGAAGAACGCCGTTCTGCACCAGGAACAAGGCGACCTCGTTGCCCTGCTTCTTGAGATCAGCCGCGATTTCGTACAAGTCGCGCGCCGACTCTCCTTCCGTAGGTTCGCGAGAGCCCATCAGCAGAAATCGATTCATCTCAGATCCTCCTTGCAAGAAGAAGGCAACCCTCCCGAAAACGCAACAACCCAGCTCTCTCTAATTTCGATCTTCCATCACCCGCCCTGCCTACTGAGTCTCGCCCAACAGAGTGACAACCTTGCATCCCATCTTCAGGCCACCTTCGTCCTCTCCTCGGTCGCGAGATCCTCAACGTATCCACGAATACACCGCTCGCTGCGCTCGCTGCCGGATCTCGCTCGGTCGTCGAGAACGAATCTGGCCCAAATCTGGGCGCAATCTTGCCACTCTATTGTGCGAGACTCAGTAAGACTTCGATCGTTCGCTCTCATCCCCCTCCCTCTACCTGCACCCTTCTTGCTTCTGGCTGCTTCTTATTTCTGCCTTCTTCCTTCCTCCTCATCCCCTGCGCCTCGCCCCCTCTCCCTTCTTACTTCATATTTCTTACTTCTTACTTCTTACTTCATCCTTCTCGCCTCATCCCTCACTCAACCACCCTCATCCACCCGTACGGGTCGGCACGCCGGCCGTACTGAACGTCGGTGATGGCTTCGTACACGCGGCGCGCCACCGGACCCGGCCTGCCGTCGCCGACCGTGTAGTCCTTGTCCTTGTAGTGGATCTTTCCGATCGAAGTGATGACCGCCGCCGTCCCCACGGCGAACATCTCGCGGACCCTGCCCTCCGAGAGCTTCGAGGCGAGGTCCTCGATGTCGATCGGGCGTTCCGCCGCCCGGAACCCGAGATCGGGGGCGCACTCGAGCACCGACTGCCGGGTGATCCCCTGAAGAATCGTTCCCGACACCGGCGGCGTGACGATCTCGTCTTGCTCGACGATCATGACGTTCATCGCGTGCATCTCTTCGAGATAACGCCGCTCGATGGCATCCAGGAAGGCGACTTGGTCGTAGCCTTTCTTCTTCGCCCGTTGCTGCGCCGCCATGCCGCCGGCGTAGTTGCCGCCCGCCTTGGCGAACCCGACCCCGCCGCGCACCGCACGCACGTCCTCGGTCTCGATCCAGACGGTGATCGCCGTGCCTGCCTTGAAATAAGGCCCCACGGGGGAGGCCAGGATCAGATACAGATGCGTCCGCGAAACGGCGACACCCAGGGCCGGCTCGGTTCCGATCATCGTCGGGCGCAGGTACAGCGCGCTGTCCTCGAATCCCGGCACCCACGCCCGCAGCTTGTCGACCAGGGCATGCGTCGCCAGGAGCTGCATCTCGACCGGGATCTCGGGCATGCACATGCGCCGCGCGGAGGCATTGAGCCTCTCGGCGTTCAGCTCCGGGCGGAACAGGGCGACACGGTCATCGGGCCAGCGATAGGCTTTGTGACCTTCGAAGATCTCGCAGCCGTAGTGAAAGACCTTGGCCGCGGGCGACAGCTTGAGATCCTGTGTACGCTCAACCGCGGCTTCGTGCCAGCCTCGGTCCGGATCATGGTGAATCGTGACCATCAGGTCGGCGATGTTCCGGCCGAACTCGAGGGGCAGCAACAGGACTTCTCGTGCCCGTCTCGAATCCGTCGCCGCCCGAAGATCGATGGACATCGTCGTCGTCGCCATGGACATCCCCCGAGTTCTCCCCGGCCCGAGCCCCAACGATAACCCGGCCTTCGATCATTGGAAGACTACCGGTGATCTTCGCCCCTTCCCGCTGAACCCACCTTGACAACCTCTGCAAAGCCTCCGAGCATCGCGTAACTTGAACCCGGCAAGCCCGGCGGTGCGGGATGGGTCCTGTCCTTGTGCTCCAGGAGGAAAACGATGCTGCAGAGATGGTGGTTGTCGCTCGTTCTGCTGTTCCTCTCCATCGCGTGCGCGACGGACCGCGAGCAGGCTCTCCGTCCGATGGGAGACGAGGCTCCTCAAAAGCGGAGTGGGTCTTCCGACGACGGAGACTCCGAGGAACAGGAAAAAGAGAAACAGGACGAGGAAGAATCGAAAGAAGACCGCCTGGTCAGCAGCCAGAAGGAGCTCGAGATTGCGCGCCGGGAGTCGGAGGGTACGCGCATCGCGGCGGAGTTCGACCTCATGGAGGCCGACCACGGGATCCGTTCCGCGGAAGAGGAGCTGGAGGTCGCGCGGCGCGAGCACGACCAGTTCCTCGACGAGAAGAACTTGACGATCGAGAAGGACGCGCACGAAATCAACGAAGCGGCCTGGGGAGTCGAGGAGCGCAGCCAGGAGCTCGCGGAGCTCAAAGCGATGTACCAGGCCGAGGAGCTCGCGACCCTGACCAAGGAGCTGGTCCTAAGGCGCGGGCAGAAGGCGCTCGAATTTGCCGAGCGCGAGCTCGAGCTCAAGAAGCGCGAGGCGGAGATCCATCAGCAGCGCGAGCTCCTGGCCAAGGAAACCGAGGCCCGTGCAAAGGTGGCGCAGGCCGAGCGCAAGCTCGTCGCCGCCAGGGAGAGCCGCAGAAAGGTTGAGCACGAGAAGGCCGTCGAGCTGCTCAAGAGCGAGCTCGAGATCGACAAGCTCGAGCGAAAGATCGAGAAGCTGCAGCAGCAGATCGCCAAGGAAGCCAAGGAGAAGGTCAAGTGATCGGGGTGACGATGCTCCTCGCGAGCTTCGCTCAGGGCGTCGACCACCCGCTCCCGAGGGAGGGCTCGCCGCGGACCGCCACCGAGACGTCCGTGGCCACCGAGGCCGCGGCGGCCGCGCTCTCGATCGAGCGCGCCCAGCAATACCTCCTCGACACCCAGAATCCCGACGGCTCCTGGGGCACCAGCACGGTCGAATCGTTGTTCGAGATCGAGTACTCCAATGCCAGCTTCTACTCGTGGAAGGTGGCCGGCGCGGCGCTCGCGTTCATGGCGATGGCCCGCGTCGAGGACCCGCCGCGCGTTCGCGAGGCGATGACGCGCACGCTCGAATGGCTGCTCGCGGCCAGGCCACCGCAGCGCGGCAACGACTGGGACATCGACAGCAACTGGGCCCACCTCTACTGCTTCCAGGCGCTGGTCGAGGCCGCCCGGGACGGGCGCTTCGCACAAGGAGACCTGCCCGAGCGCGTGCGCGCCGGCGGCCTTGCCTACTACGACCGGCTGGAGAAGAACCAGGACCCGCTGGGTGGCTGGGGTTACTACGAAGGCGCCGTCATCTCGCGGCGGCCCACCTGGTCGACGAGCTTCGCGACCGCATGCGTGATTCCCTCCCTGGTGGAGGCGAAGAGCATCGGCTGGCCGATCGACGCCCGCGTCACCCACTGGGCCGTGAAGTACGTGAAACGCTGCCGGCTGCCGAGCGGTGCCTTCGAGTACTCGTTGTCGCCGATTCCGCGGTTCGACGGCGGCGAGCACATCGACGACGTCAAGGGAAGTCTGTCGCGCATCCAGGTGTGCAACTGGGCGCTCTGCAAGGCCGGCGAGGGAGAGGTCTCGCCCGACTGGGTGCGCCAGGGCGTCGAGGCCTTCTTTCGCGAGCACAAGTTCCTGTTCGTCGCGCGCCTCAAGCCGATCCCGCACGAGGCGTATTACCGGAACGCCGGCTACTTCTACTACTTCGGCCACTACTATGCCGCCGAGATGATCAACCAGCTCCCGGTGGAAGAACGCGAAGGCTGGCACGCGCGCCTGCGAACGCATCTGGTGCGCACCCAGCGAACCGACGGATCGTTCCTCGACTTCCCGGGCTCGACGTACGTTCCGGTGGCGTGCACCGCGTTCGCGATCATGGCGCTCGAGGCCGGTCTTCCGTGAGCCGGCAGGCTTTTCGCGCCACGCTCCAATCGCGATCGTCGACCTGACCCCTGCCGGCGACGACGGTGAAACGACTCGATCAGACGATCTACCTCGCGCCGGAAGGATTCGTCGACGAGCTGCGGACCGAGCTCGGCGATGCCTCGGACGTCCGCGAACGACTGGTGTTCGCGCCAGGCCCTCCGCGAACGGTGGCGTGGGCCCAGAATGTCTGGCTCGAGCCGTACGAGATCGAGATCGGGTCGATCACCGATGCCGCGCGAAAGCTGCGATCCATCCAGCGCAATTGGGCGCTGTGCTCGCTGACGCTGCACCGGCGCGCAAAACTGATCCAGGACGCCCTTCCCCACGTGAGCGCCAGGCCGATCTCGTTCCCATCGCAGGCGCCGGCCGCGCCGCTCGGGTCCTGGACCTTGCTCGACACTCACCGACTGATCGCCTCCCCGAACTGCACGAGTCCGTTTCCCAACGGAGAGGTCGAGTTCAAGGAAGACCGGCAAGGGCCGCCGAGCCGCGCCTATCTCAAACTGTGGGAGGCGCTGGTGCGGCTCGGGAAGTGGCCGCGGCAGGGAGAGCGCTGCATCGAGCTGGGGAGCAGCCCGGGTGGCTGGACCTATGCGTTGCACAAGCTGGGCGCTGATGTGATCAGCGTCGACAAAGCGCCCCTCGATCCAAAGGTGGCTGCGCTCCCCCGGGTGTCGATCCTCGAGAGAAGCGCCTTTTCCATCGAGCCGGAGGAAGTCGGCGCCGTCGACTGGTGGTTCTGCGACGTGATCTGCTATCCGGCGCGCCTTTTCACCCTCGTCAGCCGCTGGCTCGCGGCCGGCACTTGCAGGAGGTTCGTCGCGACGCTCAAGTTTCAGGGCCGGACGGATCATCAAACGGCGCGGCGGTTCGCGGCCATCCCCGGCTCGCTGCTCGTGCATCTGTTCCACAACAAGCACGAGCTGACTTGGATTCTTGCGGAGGTGGAGACATGAAGAAGCGCGGATTCTGGATTGCGTTCGTCCTCATGGGAGCGTGCTCGAAGGATGGGGGGCCATCCTCCAGTGACCTGACCGGCACGATGAACGAGCTGGTCGCGAAGGCGGACGACATCCTCGGTGATGTAAGGATCGTGTTCGAGCAGACCGCGAGCGACGCCATCGCAAAGCTCGAGAAGGCGGCCGGAACCTTGTCCGAGGAGACGAAAAAGCAGATCGAAGGCCTCAAGAAGCAGATCGCGGCCAGGAATGTCGAGCTCAAGGTGTTGATGGACAAGGTCGGTGCCATGACCGTGGACGAGCTCGCGGCCGCGGCGGGCAGCGAGATCAAATCGAGGGCGAGCGCTCTCAAGACCGAGCTCGAGGACCTCCTGAAGAAACTCCGGGGGTTTCTCTCCCCCGACACTCCACCGGGTCCCCCTTCGAGCACGCCTGCGGAAACCCCTTCCGACAGGTGAGCGGGCGGCCCTTTGGAGTGCGGCGTGAGCAATGGATCCGTGCGTAGCTCGCAGTTTTGGAGTGCGGTGCGAAGCACCGCTTTGGTTCGCGAACGCACCACGCGAATGCCTGCCCTTTGAGCCTCCTGCGCGCTTCCTTCGTAGGCGAACCAAAGCGGCGCTGCCGCGCCGCACGCGAACGCCTGCCCCATTGAGCATCCCGCCTGCTTCATCGTTCGCGAACCAAAGCGGCGCTGGCGCGCCGCACTCCAAAAACTGCGTGGCGTGAGCGATGGATCCGTGCGTGGCTCGCGGTTTTGGGGTGCGGTGCGAAGCACCGCTTTGGTTCGCGAACGCACCACGCGAACGCCTGGCGTGAAGATCGGATGCGAAACAACGCACCCGTTTTTTCACCTGTCCCTAGCATTGCGCCCGCTGCTTCGTGCTCGAACCATGGCGGCGCCGCCGCGCCGCACTCCCGAACGGGCTTCCCATGACCGATCTGCACCTCGTCCTGGTTCACCCGGAGATCCCCTGGAACGCCGGCAGCGTCGGGCGGACGTGTCTTGCGCTCGGTGCCGAGCTGCACCTGGTGCAGCCGCTCGGCTTCGCGCTCGATGCACGCTCGATCCGGCGCAGCGGCCTCGACTACTGGCGGCACGTTCACCTCACGGTCCACGAAAGCTTTGCGAGCTTGGAGAGAGTGCTTGCGGATCTGGGTGAGCCCTGGTTCCTCTCGGCAAAGGGAGGTTTCGCCCTGTGGGGTCTCCCGCTGAAGCCTCCGGCGGTTTTTGTTCTCGGCGGGGAGTCGCGCGGTCTGCCTGTTGCGGTCCGAGAGAAGTACACGGGGAGAACGGTGCACATCCCTCAGGATCACAAGTACGTTCGCTCGCTCAATCTCAGCACGGCCGCGGCCATTGCCGCCTACGAATTCCGCAGACGTTTTCCCGCGGGGATCGACGCAAGGTAGCATGCACCGCGACGCGAGCTAGTACCAGGGCCGAAAGATTCCCCCGTTGAACCCGCCGTTTCGTCAATCGATTCCCGCCGGCAAGTCCGGACACCGCACCGTGGTGCCCGTGTTTCCGCTGCCGTCGCTGTATCTGTTTCCGGGAACCGCGTTGCCGCTCAACATCTTCGAGCCGCGCTACCGGCAGTTGATCGAGGATCTTCTCGACGGCACGGGTCGCCTGGTGCTCGCAACAGTCCTTCCCGGATACGAGAACGACCTCGCGGGCAAACCACCGGTCCATCCCATCGCCGGACTGGGAGAGATCTTCCGTCACGAGCGGATGGCCGACGGGAGATTCGTGATCCTGGTCGTTGGATTGCAGCGCGTGCGCGTCAAAGAGGCGCCGAGCGATCGGCTGTACCGCAAGGTCGAGATCGAAGGCCTCGCCGAGGTCCATCCTCCGTCCGATGTGGAGAAGCAGCTCCGGCCCCAGCTCCTTCAGGCGGTGCGCGCACAGAGCAAGATGAAGCTTCGGCTGCCGCGTGGCGTGCCGATCGCGCAGCTCGCGGACCTCCTGCTGTGCCAGTTCAAGGGCCGGATCGACGAAAACCTGATGATCAACCTGTTCTCGGAGCTGAACGTCACCGAGAGGGCGCGCAGGGTGCTCGCCGAGAACGCGCGCCTGTCGGTCAGCGACTTGAGCGAGCCGGGCCCGGACGAGACCAAATGAAGGGCCCCCACCGTCCGGCGAGCACCGAACGCTGCTCATGACTTGTCGGCACAGGCGGCTCCGCGCAGCGCTCGGGACGTTCCTCGCATTCGCTCCGCAGGACGCGATCCCGGGCGAAGAAGGCGTGCTGCTCGACTGCGCTTCCACCCAGAAGATCGACCTCGAACGGGTCGTCGAGTTCCTGGCCGGTCAGGAGGTGATCTTCCTCGGCGAGCTGCACGACAGCGGCACCGCTCACTCCTTCCAGCTCGCTGTGGTCGAGGCTCTCGTGGAGAGGGGCTTCGACCTCGTCCTGTCGATGGAGATGTTCGAGCGCGACGTGCAAGGTGTCCTCGACGACTACCTCAAGGGCCGCATCGATGAGGAGACCTTTCTCAAGTCCTCTCGCCCGTGGTCCAACTACGAGAAGCACTACCGGCCGATCGTCGAGCGGATGCGCGCGCTTGGGGCGGACGTGATCGCCGCCAACGTGCCAAGAAGTCTTGCCGCCGCCGCGTCGAAAGCCGGCCCGGATGGACTGCCGCCTTCGCACGATCACGCGCTGTCGATGCACGACGAGCGCGACCGCTATTTCGAGAGATTCCGCGAGGCGATGAAGGACCACGTCGGCAACGACGGCGGCGAACCGATCCTGGTGCGCATGTTCGCGGCTCAATGCCTCAAGGACGACACGATGGCGGAGTCGATCGACCTGTACCTCCGCCGCCACGCGCACCGGCGGCCGCTGGTGGTGCATCTGTGCGGCTCGTTTCATTCGGAGATGGGGCTTGGCACCGTTTCGCGCCTCCTCAAGCGCCAGCCGACACTGCGCATCGGCATCGTCACGACGGTGCGCGCAGAGGATGGTAAGACGCTCGACCTGAATCGCCTTCCGGGCCTCGCCCACTTCGCGCTCGAGGTCCCCGAGGAGAAGAAGTCGGAGCCTTCCACGTCTGCCGCCGAGGTGTCCGCTGACCCAGTGTGGCAAGCACTGTTCGACGGTGCTTCGCTGGAGGGTTGGGCGGACAGCGGCTTTGGCAGCGGCGAGCCTCCATTCGTCGAGGAAGGAAAGATCGTCCTGCCGATGGGGGCGCCGCTCAGCGGGATCACCTTCCAGGGCGAATGTCCCGTGATCGATTACGAAGTCGAGGTCGAGGCCACCCGAACTCTCGGCAACGACTTCTTCCTCGGCCTCACCTTCCCGGTCCGGGATTCGTTCTGCACGCTGATCCTCGGCGGCTGGGGAGGGACGCTGGTCGGACTGTCGTGCATCGACGGCCTCGATGCCTCCTCCAACGGAACACGCCAGTACCACAGCTTCAAGAACGGACAGAGCTACAAGGCCCTCGTGCGCGTCGACGAGGAACGGATCACCGTGCTTCTCGACGAGCACAAGCTCATCGATCAGCCTCTCGCGGGTCACACTTTCTCGCTGCGACCCGAGGTCGAACGCTCGAAACCCCTGGGCATCGCCAGCTACAACACCCGCTCGACAATCTCCCGAGTACGGTTACGAAAGTGCGTAGCCGAAGAGCAGACTTCCGCCCAAGGCGCTCGTTGACCCCGTAGCAGTCGTTCCCGCGAAACCACCCCCCGACCGTCCATCCAGTGAAGGCGCCCTGACCGTCATTCCCGCGAAGACACCCCACACCGTCATTCCCGCGAAGGCGGGAATCCGGATCCATAAACGACTGGCAGACGCAAGGCTCCTCTGTCGCGCCTTGCTCAACTCCCAGCAGAACCCAGCGCGCTGCCTCCGGTACTGCATAACGAGACCATCACGGCTGTAAGACGGCCGGGCTCGCCTTTCCCGTGCAGGCTTCTCGAATCTCCCGGCTCAACAGGAGCCACAGCAGGACCAGCAACTGCAGCAAGGCGCTCGAGGCAGCCCCGAGGGAATGAGGGGTGGAAGCAGCCGTCGCGGGTAGTCCATTGATCTGGAACATCGGCCTGAAATCTGGTGCGACGAAGTACGTCACGGACGAGGCGGAGAGCAACAGGAGCCAAACACACGTCCACGTCAGCGCGCAGTCCCTTGCGTAGGAGCTGCGGCGAAGAAGAGCTGGACCGATGAGGAGCGAGAACACTCCCAGATCCAGCACGACCTCTCCCAGGACCGCCGCACTCACGATCCTCACCAGGGAACCGACGCCGTCAGCGATGAAAAGTGCTGCGACGGTCTTCAATGCCAGTGACATGGCGCTCCCTCCGAATCTGTCCATGCTGTCCTGTTGAGTCCTGGTGTGGTCATTCTCTCTTTGCAGGGGGCCCGCAAGGAATCTCCCTTTCCCAGCACGGGCGGCACACCTCGGCCGCATGCGATAGGTGCTGCGCGCCGGGAATCTGGAGGAACCTTCGCGATCCAGGAACTTGTCGTGTCGATCCACCCTCCGCGCAGCGACTACAATCCGCGTGGAGGTTGTGTCGAATGAGGCTGCGATGGGTCGGTGGGATCGTGGGTGTCGCCGTGGTGGTTGCGGCGATCATGGATTGCCCGCGATCGAGATCACGATCGATCCCAGCAGACGGGACGGCTGACCAGGCCCGGGTTTTTCCTGAACCGTTTGCCCCTCGCGACGGACTTGGGATTGCATTCTCAAGACCAGTGGTGCGCCACACCGAGAGCCGGGCTCCGACCCGGCTGAACGGGGCTCCTGCCATGACAAGCGAGATTGACACCTTTTCTCCTGAGGTTCTGCTGTCCCATGCCGAGTGGATCCGGCGCCTTGCCGGAGCTCTGGTCACCGACGCCGACGCGCAGGAGGAGGTGATCCAGTCGACCTGGCGCGTCGCGCTCGAGCAGCCACCGCAGCACATGAACAACCTCAGAGGCTGGTTGGCGACGGTGACGCGCAACGTCGCGCGCAAATGGAGAAGAGAACAAGACACGCGTCTGCGCCACGAGCTGAAGGCGCCTTCCCTTCCGTCGCCTCGGTCTCCGGAGGATGCGGTGCTGCGCGCCAGTCTGCACCAGAGAGTGGTCGCCGCGGTGCTCTCGCTCGCGGAGCCCTATCGAGCGACGATTGTCCTGCGCTTCTTCGATGACATGAAGACCAGTGAAGTCGCGCATCTGACCAACGTTCCAGTCGAGACCGCCCGCACTCGCCTCAAGCGCGCGCTGTCGATGCTGCGTGAAAAGCTGGCGGGCGAATTCGCCGGAGAGAACAAATCGTTGCAACTTGCTCTGGCGCCGCTCGTGCTCTACAAGGCCGCGATTCCTGTTTTCATCGGCAAGGCGGCGGTGTGCGCTCTGGTCTCGATCGCCGTGTGCGTCCCCTCGATTGTTTTCCTGGCGACGCGAACGCCCGATACGCCAGTCCGCACGGAGGTGACAAGTACGGCCGATGCGGGAAATCTTTCGGCGCCCGTGGCGCCCGTCGCGGAGCCTCCGCCGCAAGCAGTGCGTCAAACCGTGGAGACCTCATCCGAAGGCTCCGCCGGCGCGGCGCCGCCCGAGAACCTGCGCTACGTCATCGAGGGCACCGTATACGACTCTGTTGAAAACCCGGCGTCCGAGGCGATGGTCTATCTGGGCAAGGCGACGAACGGTTCCTTCGAATCCTATTCCGCGTTCATGCGAGGCATCTCATCGCTCAGCAGCTCGAATGGCCACGAGATAGGTCTTTGGCGGAGGGCCGTGAGCAACGGGAACGGGATGTTCCGCTTCGAAGAGGTGGACGCCTTCGAGACCTTGTCCATCGGCGCGGTGCACTCAACGCTGGGAACGGCTTTTCAAGCCGACGTTCGTCTCGATCCGCAGTCGCCGACACGTCAGATCGATCTGCGTCTGGTCGCCGGCAAGGTGTTTCGAGGCCGGCTGACGGATGCCTCGGGAGCACCGGTAGGACAGGCATGGGTTTGCGTGGATGCACTGGAAGAGGTTTCCTTCGAGAGGATCAGCCTCGGCACTTCGTGTACGACGGATGAGAATGGTGGATATGCAACCCATCCGATTCCCTGCACGCACAATCGCTACCAGATCAGTGCGGACGGTTTCCGGGTGATCCTCACGGACCGGGAGGAGATGCCGCCCGGAACGCCCGAGATCGTCAGGGACTTCGTGCTGACCAGGACTTCGGAGCTGCGCGGGCGAATCCTGGCGCTCGACGGCGGCCCGGCGAGCTTGAGAGAGTGCCTCCTTCCTCTGTTTCTCGACTGCGAGCGAGAGCGGCAGAGCCAGGAAAGCTTCGCCATCATCGTCAGCAAGGACGACCCGCGCACTGCGCCCCGAGTGCTGCAACGGCTGTCGTGGAAAGGCGACAGCTGGAGCGGCGGCGCCACGACCAAGTACGGCACGATCGACCTGGAGAGCGATGCCTACGTGGTAGAGCCCGTGCATGAGGCGCATTTCGTCAGCTTCCTGGTGCGCGGTGAGATCCTTGGCGTCGCCCCGGTCGTGGACCCGGACTCTGGACCGGACGTTCTTGTCGATCTCGAAAAGGTGCCGCGGAAACCGCGGAGCGGGCGGTTGCGCGTGCTCGCCACGCACAGCGAAAACGGCGATCTGCTTGAATGCCTCACGGTGAATGCCCGCAAGATCGACCTGTCGCGAAACGAAGATTGGTTTCTTCTGCTCCACGAGCTCAATTGCTGGGATCACCCCCTCGAGCGAACGGTGCCGGCGGGAGACTACGTTCTCTGGGCAGGACGGCTGGCGACCGTCGAAGACGTGGTGTTCCGAGGAAGCGTCGAGGCAGGCGACGAGGTCACTTCCTATGAGGTCGCACTGCACAGGGCGACCACGAGTGTTCGCGGATCCGTGCTCGATGTGAAGGGGGATCCGGTCAAAAACGCCCTGCTGCTCACTTATCGCCGACCGGAGGGCTGGTTGGTGCCTCTCGGCAATGGGCAGGCCGTGCGCACGGACGTCCAGGGAAGATTCGAGATCGGCAAGATCTCAGTCATGCCGCATTGGGTGATCGCCTCGTCGCCAGACTTTGCTCCGGCGGCGGTCCAATGGGACGCGACGCTCGACGTCAACCTGCCTCCGATCGAGTTCGAGACTGGTTGTGCGATAAAGATCAGGGTTCACTCGACCGACGGCTCCCCCGTGAAGAGTCCCTGGCTGCGGATTCTCGACCCGCAAGGTGCGCCGCTTCTCGACGATTTCGTCCCGAGGGTCGTGGCGCGCGACTTCCCATGGTGGGCACGGCTCGATGAGATCCGCCTCGACGAGGGCAGCTATCGGTTGGAGGTCTATGCGGCAGGGTTCGAGGAGCGTCATCTCGACATCGAGGTGATCGAGGGAGCCATCATCGACGTTGCTCTCGCTCCTCGACGCTGAGATGAGGACCCATGAATGTCTGGGACCAATGAGGTGGGGAGGCCGCCCGGCCGTCCGGCACGCACCAAGAGGTATCCGTACTACCGATCGACGTAGCCGAGGGCTTCGAGGTGGGCGCGGGTGGCGGCGTCGGGAATGGAAACCAGCGTTGCCATGGAGTCGGTGGAGATCCTCCTCTGGAAATCTCTCCAGCGCTCACGAAGGTCAGGCGGAAGCTCGCCGAGCACCGGCATTCGCTCCTCCGGGTCGAGATCGACTCGATAGATCTCCTCCCCCGAATGTCCAGAGATGAGCTTCCAACTCGGCGTCCGCAGGCTGACGAGAGCCCGATCGGGGTTGAGCTCCTCGCTGAACACGACGTCGATGGATGGACCTTTCTTCACGTCCGGCATCGAACCTGCGACGTGAGATGTCGCCTGCGGCGAGGTCGAACCGTACGCGCCTGAGGAGTCGGACAGGAGCCACGGAGTCAGAGATCGCCCTGCAAGGCCCTCCGGAACGGGAGCTCCCGCGAGATTGAGGATCGTCGGCATCACGTCGAGCGTGCTCACCTGCACGGCGACGGTGCTCCCTGGCCGGACACCGGGCGCGACGACGATCAGCGGAACGCGCAGGAGGTCGTCGTGCAAGCGCCCGCCGTGGTGCACGCGTTTTCGCACGGCGTCGAAGCCTTCGCCGTGGTCGGAGGTGACGACAACGCACCAATCGCGATCCGAGTGCGCGCGGACTTTCTTCAGCAGAAGGTCCAGTTCCTGATCGACGCGCTCGAGCCGGTGCTGATAGATCCCTCGGAACCAGTCAAGGTCCTTCTGGCGGGCGGTCTCGAGCTCCCTTGGCTGCACCGTGAGGCGGCCGCGAAACCGGCGGTCGAGCACTGCATCGCCATCGGGCACCGGATCACCGGCGTAGTAGAGGTAGTAGTCGTGAACCTGGTAGGTGTGCACGAACAGGAACAGCGGCCGGCGCCGGTCGCGCCGCTCGAGAAAGGCGTCGAGCTTGCGCCGCAGCCCGCGCACGCCGGAGAACTCGTTCACCCACGAGAGCAACCAGCGCTGCGCGAAGTAGCGGTTCTTGACGATTCGCCACACCAGCGGCACGTGGAACCGGAAAGGAGCGAACATCCATTCGGCGCGCGCGTCGAAGCGCTCGAACCCTTGCGCGACCCCGAAGGCGGGATCGACGAAGCCGCCGCCGGTGAACGCCGCGGTCTCGTAGCCCGCCGCATAAAGGCTCTCGGCAAGGGTCGTCACCTGCCCGTGCATGCGGGCGCCCGGGTGGACGGCGCCGTGCTCATGCGGATACTTCGAAGAGAGCAGCGAGCACACCGACGGCAACGTCCACGGCGCCGCGGCGATCGCCTGGGCGAACGATGCCCCTTCGCCGGCAAGCGCCCGCAGCGCCGGCGCCGCTCTTTTTTCTCCCTCCAACGCGTCCGCGCGCAGAGTGTCGATCACGAGGAGCAGGAGATTGGGCAGGTTCTCCGGCTGCTCGGAGGCCCCGGCGCTGATCGGGTCCGACGAAGGTGTGCTCTTCCCCGCTGTCTCCGGACGGCTGGACCGATCGAGTGATGGCTCGCGCTCGAGCCAGCCCGCGACACCTCCAGGGAGCAGAAACGCGACGACCGCGATCCAGGTGCACACGCCCGCCGATACCCTCCGCCCCGCGATCCGCCACAGCAGAGCCGCGAGCGGTGGCAGAGCGGCAAGGATGGCGAAGCCGGGGGCTGATCGACGGCCCGTCTCGCACCACAGCGAGGCCCCGAAAAGCGCGGCGCTGACCCAAAGGATCCTCCCGATCCGTGTCCGGCGCCCTTCGGCGCCCCCGTCCGTTCCCGGAATCATCCAAGACAAGACCAGCAACACGCTGATCATCGATCCAGCCCAGGCGAAGGAACGCGCGCCCGGAGGGATGGCAACTCCCTTGGACAGCACTGAGGCCAGCAACAAGAACTGGGTCGCCGCGAGCACGAGCGGGGCTGCGAGCCACGGTCGCCGAACGACCGCCGTGATCACCGCCGCCACGGCCCCGACCAGCGTCGCATGACCGGCCATCAGAACCCACAGCCGCCATTCCCAATGAGCGAAGTTGGAAGCGAGCAGGTCAGCGACCGCCACGCACGCCGCCGCCAGGAAGGCTTGGCGTTTCCCGTCTCCATGATTCGTCGGTACGCCCATGGTTGATCCGCATTATGGGGAACTCCCGTAAACTTTGGCGCCGAGCAACCGGGGGGAATGGAACATGGCAACCCACTTCGAAGAATCGCTCCAGCGCGACATCGACCGCATCCGGGAACGCCTCAGTGCGATGGCGGGCCTCGCGGAACAGGCGCTCCGCGATTGTGTGAAGGCGTTGCAGCAGGGGAACCGCAAGGTCGCCTACTCGGTGATTCTCCGCGACCAGCGGATCGACGAGCTGGAGAAGGAGACCGACCGGCTTTGTCTCGAGTTCCTCGTCCGGCAGCAACCGGTGGCGGGCAACCTGCGGTTCGCCTACGCGGCGATCAAGCTGAACCTCGAGCTCGAGCGCATCGGCGACTACGCCGAGAGCATCGCCCGGCACGTGCTCAATCAGATCGACCGCAAGGTGTCGATGCCGACCGAGCGGTTCGTGGAGATGGCCAATCTTTCGATCCCGATGCTGCGCGACGCGGTGCGCGCCTTCGTCACCCAGGACGCCGATCTGGCCAAGATCACCATGGATGTCGAGGACAAGGTCGACGTGCTGCGCAGCGACATCAACGCCGAAATTCTCCATTCCGTGCGGGAAGGTCGCGTGCCGGTCGAGTCATTGACGCCGCTGATGACGATCGCCTACCGGTTCGAGCGCGTTTCCGACCAGGCCAAGAACATCTGCCAGGAAACGATCTACATGTGCACCGGACAGTTCGCGAAGCACCTTGGTACCGAGGTGTTCCGGATGCTGTTCGTCGACGAGCACAACTCCTGCCGCAGCCAGATGGCCGAGGCGATCGCGAACTCGCTCCACTTCGACAAGTTCCTGTTCGCCAGCGCGGGTCTCGATCCCAAGCCGATCGATGCGAACACCGTGAGCTTCATGAAGGCGAAAGGACACGACGTTTCGCGCAACACTCCCAAGCGCATCGAGCAGGTGCCCAACGTCGATCACTATCACATCATCGTCGGCCTCGCCAAACCAGCGCAGAAGGCGCTGCCGCCGCCGCCCCGCAAGGTCGTCTACATCGACTGGGCGCTGGCCGATCCCTCCAAGACGCAAGGCTCCCCAGCACAGATTCATGCGGCGTACGAGGAGGCGTATCAGTTCCTGGAGACACAGATCCGCGAACTGATCGAGGCCGTGGTCGTCGACAACAAGTGAAGTGCGCTCAAAACCACGCATCAAACCCAGGGAATCAATCTCCCCCATGAAGAACAGAACCCTGATCAGCGCCGTGAGCAGCATCGGGACCGCCCTGTTCGTTGCTGGCTGCGGCAATTCCGGCAGCGACGGTGACAGCAGAACCATCGCAAACGTCGGCTCCGACACCATGCTCCAGCTCGCGATGGCGTGGAGCGAGGCCTACAGGAAGGCCGAGCCCGGCGTCAATGTCGAGGTCAATGGCGGCGGTTCGGGCGTCGGCATCGCCGGCCTGATCAACGGCAGCGTCGAGCTCGCCAACTCCAGCCGCGCCCTCGAGGAAAAGGAAGTCGCCGACCTGAAGGCCAGGCAGAACCAGGATTCCAAGGAATTCATGGTCGGCTACGACGCTCTCTCCATCTACGTCCACAAGGACAATCCGCTGGACGAGATCTCCATGGAGCAGATTGCCGAGATCTACAAGAGGGACGGCACGATCAAAAACTGGAGCGATCTCGGTGTCACGAACATCCCCGGTGCGAAGGGCGACGAGATCATCGTCATCAGCCGCCAGAACAACTCCGGCACCCATCACTACTTCAAGGAAGCCGTCCTCGGGAAGAAGATCGAGCTGCGACCCGACACCGTCAACCAGAACGGCTCCGCCGACGTCGTGAACCTCGTCGGGACCACGCCCAACTCCATCGGCTACTCCGGCATGGGCTACAAGACCGACGCGGTGAAGGTGCTGAAGGTTTCCAAGAAGGCCGGAGAGCCCGGCGTCGCCCCCAGCATCGCAAGCACGCTCGACAACACGTATCCGATCTCACGCCCGATGTTCATGTACACCGCCGGTGAGCCCGCGCCTCACATCAGGAAATACATCGACTGGGTGCTCTCCGAGGCCGGCCAGAACATCCTCAGGGACAACGGCTACGTCCCTCTGGTCAGGCGGTGACCGGCCGGCGGGAAGGACGTTGTGGCGGGCTCGATCGCCCCACCGCACGACCGGCTCTCAAGGTTGGAAGCGCCCGGAGAATCGACCGGTGAAAGCGCAGGTCATCCTGGGAACACCCGAGAAATGACCGCGACCTCGCCGAACTCTCCTCTACCGACACTCGGCAAGCCGGCCGGCCGCAGCCGGCTTGCCGTCCTCGCGGAGAAGGGCATCGAGCTGGTGATCTGCCTGTGCGGGATCTCGGCGATCATCTTTGTCTTCGGGATCTTCTTCTTTGTGCTCCGGGAGGGCGCACCGTATCTGCCGCACCTCGACCTCGGAGAATTCCTGTTCAGCGCGAACTGGTATCCCGCCAGCGACCCCGCGAAGTATGGCGCCGGCGCGCTGGTCGTCGGCACCTTGAGCGTCACCCTCCTCGCGATGGTCTTCGCCGTTCCGTTCGGCCTCGGAGCGGCCGTGTTCGTGGCCGAGTTCTGCGGGAGGAGAACCCGGGAAACCCTGAAGATCGTGATCGAGCTCCTCGCGGCGATCCCCTCGGTCGTCTGGGGCTTCATCGGCGTGATGGTGCTCGGACCGATCATCAAGGACGTGTTCCAGGTGCCGGTCGGCGTGAACATGTTCAACGCGGCGCTGCTGCTCGCGCTGATGAGCGTTCCGATCATCGTCAGCATCGGCGAGGATGCACTCAAGGCGGTGCCGGACTCCTATCGCGAGGCCGCGCTCGCCCTGGGCGCCACCCGGTGGCAGACGGTCTATCGAGTGCTGTTCCCCGCCGCCAAGAACGGCCTGCTCGCCGCGGTTCTTCTCGGCGTGGGCCGCGCCATCGGCGAGACGATGGCGGTGCTGATGGCCACCGGCCACTCGGCGCGGATTCCCGACAGCATCTTCGACCCCGTGCAGACTCTGACCGCGACCATCGCCGTCGAGCTCGGCGAAGCCCGCCAGGGGAGCGAGCATTACCAGGTCCTGTTCCTGATCGGCGTGCTGCTCTTCACTCTGACCTTCATCGTGAATCTCACCGCGGACATGGTGGTGAAAGGCATCAGGAAGAAGTAGCCATGTTCACCGAAACGCCGATGGTCCGCAGAAAAGAGCGCCGCGAACGCGTCGCGAAGACGTTCTTCGCCGTGATGGCCGCCGCGATGGTGATCCCGGTGCTGCTGATCGTCGGCTGGGTGGTCCTCAAGGGCGCGCCCGCGATGAGCTGGGAATTCTTCACGACGAACCCGCGCCGCGGCGGCACTGAGGGTGGCATCTGGCCTGCGCTCGTCGGCACGGTCTACCTCATCGTGATCTCGTTGTGCGTGTCGGCCCCGATCGGCGTCCTCGCGGCCGTCTACCTCAACGAGTACGCGAAGGACAACTGGTTCACGCGCATCGTGAACCTCGCCGTCGTGAACCTCGCCGGCGTACCCAGCATCGTTCACGGGCTGTTCGGCCTGGGTGCGTTCGTCTATGCGATGCGCTTCGGCAAGAGCATCCTCGCGGCGTCGTTGACCCTTTCGATCATGACCCTGCCGGTCATCATCGCCTCGACCAAGGAGGCTCTCTCTGCCGTGCCGCGATCCTTCCGCGAGGCCTGCTGGAACGTGGGCGCGTCGCGCTGGCAGACGATCTGGCGAATCGTCCTGCCCAACTCCATCAGCGGCATTCTCACCGGCGTGATCCTCCAGGTGAGCCGCACCGCCGGCGAGACCGCTCCCGTCATGTTCACGGGCGTCGCAACCTTCACGGGCGTCGATGGAGGCCTGTTCCTCTACCACCTGAAGGAACAGTGCATGGCGTTGTCGATGCACCTGTATTACATCCGCACGCAGGCCAGCGGCGCCCGGGAGGAGCTGGGCTACGCGATCGCTGCGACGCTGCTTGGCGTGGTGCTGCTGGTGAACGCCACGGCGATCATCTTCCGGATCTACCTGCGCTCGCGGAAGAAGTGGTGAGTCGATGACCCCTCGCAAGAAGATCGAAGTCGACAATCTGCGCCTCCGCTACGGGCAGAAGGAGGTCATTCATGGGATTTCCTTCGACGTGCACGAGAACGAGATCCTGGGCGTCATCGGACCGGCGCAGAGCGGCAAGACCTCGCTCCTGCGCTGCATCAACCGCACGATCGACTTCACTCCCTCTGCCAAGGTGCACGGCATCATCAAGGTGGACGGCGAGGACGTGCGGGGAGTGAAGAACGTCTACGAGCTTCGCCGCAAGATCGGGATGGTTGCACCGCTTCCCGTCGGCCTGCCTCTTTCGATCTACGAGAACGTCGCATTCGCCCCCCGCTCGGCCGGCATCCGCAACCCGTCGTGGCTCGATGCGCACGTGGAGAAATGCCTCCGCCAGGCCGCGCTCTGGGACGAGGTCAAGGACCGGATCGATTCCCTCGGCACCAAGCTGAGCGGCGGACAGCAGCAGCGCCTCACCATCGCCCGCGCCTTGAGCCATCAGCCCGAGATCCTGTGCCTGGACGAGTTCTCCATCGCCATCGACCCCGTGACCACGATGCGCATCGAGGACGTGCTGAAAGAGCTGAAGAAGGAGATGACCATCATCCTCGTCACGAACCTGGTGCAGCAGGCCCGGCGCCTCGCCGCCCGCACCATGTTCCTCTGGAACGGGGAGATCGTCGAGTTGGACACGACGGAGGTCGTGTTCAGCGAGAAGCCCAGGGACCAACGGACGTACGAGTACGTCAACGGGATCTTCGGATGAGCGAACCCGTCCAGTTCGGGATCACGACTCGCGACCTCTGCCTCTGGTACGGCAAGTTCCAGGCGCTGAAGAACGTCACGATGGACATCAAGAAAGGCCAGATCACCTCGCTGATCGGACCCTCGGGCTGCGGCAAGACCACCCTGCTGCGCTGCTTCAACCGCGTCAACGAGCGCTACGGCAATGTCACGACCAAGGGCCTCATCGAGATCCACGGCAAGAACCTCTACGACCCGGACGTCTCCTTGATCGAGCTGCGCAGGAGCGTCGGCATGGTGTTCCAGCGGCCGAACCCGATGCCCATCTCGGTCTACGAGAATGTCGTCTTCGGCCTGCGCATCCACGACGACAAGCGGCTCTCCCGGTCGGACCTCGACGATGCGGTCGAGAAGGCGCTCACCGAGGTTGGCTTGTGGAAGGACTTCAAGGACCGCTTGCGCACCAAGGCCACCTCGCTCCAGCTCGAGCAGCAGCAGAAGCTCTGCATCGCCCGTCTGCTGCCGCTCAAGCCGGAGGTCATTCTGATGGACGAGCCGTGCAGCGCGCTCGATGTCGACGGCACCCGCGCCATCGAAGAGCTCATGTTCACGCTGAGGGGCCAGTACACGATCCTCATCGTCACGCACAACATGGCTCAGGCCCGGCGCACGTCCGACGAGTGCATCTTCATGCTGCTGGGCGAGCTGATCGAACACTCCCGCACCGAGGAACTCTTCCTCAACCCGAAGAACCCCAAGACCGCCGAATACATCGAAGGCCGCTACGGGTGAGCGAGATGCGGCGGACGGTGTCTGAGGCGTTTTATACTTCGTCCTGCTGGACAGAATCTCGGAGGCCGTCATGAGGAAGCTCGATCCTCGATCATTCAAGGTCGTCCCGGGTCGCTATTACCAGACGCCGAAGGAGCTGTGGGGATTCCGCAGCGAGAGAGGCGACGGGCCGCCGGACCGGATCGCGCGCGCGTTCCTCGAGGCCCATGCCGACACGCTCGGCATCGACTTGGGTCCGCTGTTCCAGAAGGAGCCCCGCATCGTGCACGGGCTCGGCGCGGAACACGTCATCTTTCAGCAGCGCTGGAAGCGCCGCCGCGTCCACCGCGCGTACGTGACCGTTCACATCGGCGCCAAGGACCGGCGCGTGTACCTGGTTAAAAGCCGCGCGGCGCCGCCTCAAGTGCTCCGTTCCGCGCCTCTGGAGCGCATCGGCGAGGCGCGCGCGACCCGGACCGCGCTCGCCCGCGTACGCCGCCGCGGCCGGACGCGAGTCGTGGACCGCCCCGAGCTCTTGTGGTACCCGGCCAAGAAGCTGCTCCACCCCGCGTGGCGCGTGCGCGTCCATCGCACGACACCGCGCGCCGAGTATCTCATCTACGTGAACGCCGAGACCGGCTCGGTCATCGACGTGTACGACAATCTTGCGGCTCTCACCGGCCGCGGCCGCGTGTTCCTGCCGAACCCGATGGCCCGCGACCGGCGCTTCGAACCGCTCGACGAACAGGACGAGGTGCGACGCCCGACGGCGAGGTCCTACGCGGAGGTCTCGCTGGCCGGACTGAAGGGAACCGGCTGTCTCGACGGCTCGCGCGCGACCACGAGACTCACCCGACGGCGCCTGAAGAAACCCGATCACGACTTCCGCGTGGATTGGAACCGCGTCGGATTCGAGGAAGTGTCGGCGTACCATCACCTCGACCGCGCGATCGCCTATCTCGAATCGCTCGGATACCGCGGTGCACGGCGCATCTTCGCCGCGCCGCTGGAGGTCGATGCGCGCGGCACACCCGAGGACAACTCCTGGTACAGCCCGGGCGAGCGCACGCTCACGTTCGGCCTGGGCGACGTCGACGACGCCGAGGACGGCGAGACCGTGCTGCACGAGTTCGGGCACGCACTGCAGGACGCGATCTGCCGGGACTTCGGCCAGTCGCCCGAGGCTGCCGCCATGGGCGAAGGCTTCGGCGACTACTTCGCCGCAAGCTTCTTCGAGCGAGCGAAGCCCGAGCGCTACCGACTCACGGTGATGTCGTGGGACGGAGCGTTCTTCGAAGGCGATCCCCCGTGCGTTCGCCGGCTCGACTCTCCTCACACCTACGAGACGTTCGATCACTCCCCCGGCGATCACGAGCATGCGAACGGAGAGATCTGGTCGGCGGCGCTGTGGCAGGTGCGCGCGGCGCTCGGACGGAGGAAGGCGGACCGGATCATCATCGACAGCCACTTCCAGCTCGACGCCTTCACGACCTTCGCCCGCGGCGCGCGCGCCATCCTCGACGCCGACCGCAATCTCCACGGCGGAACGAACCAAGCGGCCCTGCTCCGCGTGTTCCATCGTCGCGGCATCGGGCCGTTGGAATAGGAAGTCTTCACTCCCGCGCATGCGCTCCCCGTCATTCCCGCGAAAGCGGGAATCCAGGCCGCCAGCGCAACGTCCTTCTCGAAACAGCAGAGTCCAGGCTCATCGACAGAAGAGCCCGCATCCCTGCCTGGATCCCCGCCTGCGCGGGGATGACGATGTCAGGGTCTTTCGGGCGGCAGCTTCCGCTCCAGCTCCCTCACCGCGGGACGGTCGATCTCAGCGATGCGCGCACGCGCGCGCGACACGGCATCTTCGAGCCCGCCGAAGAGCTCGAGATTCTTCAGGGTCGCGGGCAGCCATTCTTCCAGAGTCTTCTTCGCGAACGAGAGAGACTCCTCGTCGCCGATCTTGTGGCAGCGGTCGACGATCTCCACGCAGTCGAGAAGCACGCGGTCGAACTGACGCAGCTGACGATGAGCCTCGCGGAGCTGGAACCAGGCGTCGAGATGGTCCGGGTAGATCGACAGCGCCCTCTCGAGCTCGGCGGCGCCCTCCTCGATCTGGTTGAGCTTGATCTGACAACAACCAAGGCTGACGCGCGCTTCGATCATGTTGGAGTTGAGTGCGAGCACCTGCCGGAACTGCCCCACCGCCTCCGCGTCACGCTCCTGCTGCACCAGGATGTTGGCGTACAGCTCGCGGTAGCTCGGGCTCCTCGGATACTGCTCGAGCACCTGCCGGATCAGCGCCGCCGCTGCTTCGAGCTTTCCCTGGCTCGCAAGGTCGCGGGCCTTCACGTGATCGACATAGCTTTGATAGTGCTGCCGCGGGTTGAGAAGAGCGGCCGGCGCAGTCTCCTCGGCGGCATCCTCCGCGCGCGCGAGGTACCCCAGCGCCTGCAGCCTTGCCGTCTCCTCCGCGCTGGGATCGATGATGCCTGCCTCGAGCCGCCGCACAGCCTGCGCCGCCATCTGCTCAAAGAGGCGGCGCATCCTGGCCGTGATCGGTTCGTTGGTCGCGGCGACGTCGACTTCCTTGACGCGCGCCGGGCCGACTGCGAACAGCTCGTCTTCGGCATTGCGGACGTACTTCCAGCCTTCCTGGATCACGCCCTCGAGCCTCACCCAGCGGAACAGGTGGTAGCCCGCCCAGGTCTCGACCCAGAGCGCGCGTTTCGTTGCGTGCTCAAGCCCGGCCCCGCCTGCTCGCTCGACCTCGAGGAGGTCGACAAGGCTGACCCCATGGATTGCGTACGGCGGATCGATGTCCAAGACATCGAGCATCGTTGCGAACACGTCGACCGCCGAGACCGGTACGGTGATCCTTCCGATCGGCGCGCCGGGCGGCGGCCCCACCAGCAACGGAATCCGCAGGGTCTCCTCCTCGAGCAGGAACCCGTGCGCCAGCTCCTGCTGCTGCTCGAGGCCTTCGCCATGGTCGCCGCACACGAAGATCCACGAGCGGTCGGCGTGTCGAGAGCTTCTGAACGTCTCGAGAACTTTGCCGGCTGCCTCATCCATGAAGCGCACTTCGTTGAGATAGGCCTCCTCGCGAGTGCGCGCGGGCGGAAGACCCGGATGCGCAACGTACGGATAATGCGGGTCGAAGAAGTGCACCCACAGGAACAGCGGCCGCGGATCGTCTGCATCGATCCGCGCGATGGCCCGTGCCGCAACGTCGTCCGCGCCTCGCTCGACGTCCGCGAGACCATTGCGAATCCGGCCGAATTCCGGGAAGTCGTAGCGCTCGAAACCCAGGTCGAGGCCGACCGAAGGCCGCAGCACGCTGGCGGCGATGACGGCCTCGGTCCGGTAGCCCTTTTCCTTGAGGATCACCGCGAGGGTGCGCGCCTCGGTGCTCAGCCGGAACAGGTCGTTGTCGCGCACGCCATGGGCGAACGGGTAGAGGCCCGTCATCATCGAGCAGTGCGAGGGCGCGGTCAGCGGCGTGGGAGCACGCGCGTTGGTGCAGACAATCGAGCGTTGCGCGAGACGGTCGAGGTTCTGCGCCGCGCCGACTCCGCCGCACGCCGACAGCACGTCCGCGCGCGTCGTGTCGAGGGTGATGAGCAGCACCGAGGGATCGTGAGTCCCCGCGTCCTGCTTCCACGAGCAGGCGCCGGCGAGGACGAGGGTGAGGGCCGAGAAGATCGCGAAGCCTCTGCGGGTCTCTCCGCAGCCGCCGTCTGAACCATCGATTGCCTGATTCTCTCGTCTCATGATGCCTCGTCTCCGGCCCGATGATGCGTTCCAGGCTAGCGAGTCGGCAGAGAGCGCGATGCTGGCCGGCGAGCCCGCCAGTCAAAGCGGAAAAGTACAATCCGCCCCTTGGGGAGCAGGGCTGTACCGATGAGACGAGACATCGACGTCCGCGAGATCCGTGCGTGTCTGCTCCTCGCCTTCGTCGCGAGCCTAATTGCGAAGCCGGGGTGTGCGCCCATCTCGTCCCGAGGTCTCGGCGACGCCGGCGACCTCTTCGACCAGGGAAACCTCTTCGCCTGGTGCATCGTGCCGTTCGACGGCAAGAAGCGCGGGCCAGAGGAGCGCGCGGCGATGCTCGAGCGCCTGGGAATCCGCGCCCTCGCCTACGACTATCGCGCTGAACACGTGCCGCAGTTCGACGAGGAGGTCGAGGCGCTCTCCCGTCATGGAATCCGCCTTCTCGCCTGGTGGTTTCCGCAAACGCTCGACGCCGAGGCGCAGCGGATCCTCGAGGTATTGAGGCGCCACGAGATCAAGGCGCAGCTCTGGGTGAGCGGCGGCGGAGAGGAGGTCCACGGAGAACGAGAACAGCGGGCGCGAGTTGAGGAAGAGGCTTCGCGCGTTCGGCCGATTGCGAAGGCGGCGGCAGCGATCGGTTGCACCGTCGGCCTTTACAACCACGGCGGCTGGTTCGGCGAGCCTGAGAATCAGATCGCGGTCATCGAAGCTCTCCGCGCGCAGAACATCACCAACGTCGGCATCGTCTACAACCTCCACCACGGCCACGGCCACGTCGACCGCTTCGCCGAGCTGATGCAGAAGATGAAGCCCGATCTGCTCGCGCTCAACCTGAACGGCATGGTGCGCGAGGGCGACAAGAGCGGCAGGAAGATCCTGCCGCTCAGCCAGGGCGACCTCGACTTCGAGGTGCTCAGAATCGTCAGGGACAGCGGCTGGCGCGGCCCGGTCGGGATCCTGAATCACAGCGACGAGGACGCAGAGGCGAGGCTGCTCGACAACCTTGAGGGGCTCGAGTGGCTCAAGAGACAGCTCGAAGGGCGGCCGCCCGGAAGGAAGCCCTCGCCGAGCACCTGGCAGGAGATTCCCATTGCGGTCTTCGTCCCGATGAGCGGAGACTTCGCCGAGTTCGGCCTCACGGAATTTCACGCCGCACAGATGGCGGTGCAGGAGTTCGAACAGAGCACAGCGAGCAACGGCCTGCTCCTGCGCCTCGTGGTACGCGACACCGAGCACTCTCCGCAGAAGGCCGAAGCTCTCTTCGAGGAGGTGATGGCCGAGACTCCGTTCCAGTTCTGCTACGTCGCCTCCAGCGGCTGCGCCCTGGAGCTGGCGCCGCGAGCGGAGAAGAGGGGAGTCCTGCTGCTCTCCGATGCAGCCAGCCCCCTGGTGACGCAGAACTGCTCGCTCGCGTTCCGCCACACCCCCGACGCCCGCGACGAGTGCGCCGCGATCGTCCGCGACGCGATCGAGTACCGTGGCGCAACGAAGCTCGCGCTCCTCCACGTCGAGAGCGCGTACGGTCGTGCCTACCCTGAACCTTTTCAAGCGGAAGTACGACGCCGCGGCTGCGCCATGGTCGGTCTCGCCGGATTCGAGGCCTCATCGACCCCATTCACGAGCCTCGTCACCAACGCCCTCGAGAGTGGTCCTGACGCAGTGGTGGTCATCGGATTCGGGCCGTCTCTCGCCCGCCTGATCGAGGAGATCCGCCGCAGGAGATTTCCGGGTCATCTCTACGCCGCGCCCTCCGTCGCTTATCCAGGAACTCGCGACGTGGCACCGGCCGCCATCGAGGGAGTTCTCTACCCCGAGATCCGCTTCGACGTGGGCTCCTCGACGTTCGCGCGCCGCTGGAAAGAACGCTTCGGAGCGGATCCGTCCCCGCTCGCCGCATCGACGTATGACGCCTTCACGCTGTTGTTCGGTGCGCTATCCAACGTCGGACCCGACCCGGTCCGCGTGCGCGACGAATTGCTGGCGGGTGCCGCGCATGAGGGAGCCACCGGCAAAATCCACCTCCATCCCGAGCGCCATTTCTCCTTCCCGCTGGAGATCCTGCGCGTCGAGAACGGAAGAGGCGTCCGGACGGTCCCAGCTCCAGACCTCGATCCTTCCGAGCAGCTCGAAGCGCTGGGCTACGAGAAAACCGAGGAGCCTCGCGTACCCGCGTCGCCGTCCTCGAAAGACGACGACTCCTCCTCGGAGTGACGCTACGTTTCAAGTGCCAGTTCGAGCAGGGCTAAAATCTAGGACCAGCGCATCAAAGTAGCCGTGCGACTGGCATTCGTACTGCAAAACCAAGTGAGTGACATCACCGCTTGGAGGGATGCTGCCAGCGCTCACTCGCGTATTTCTTGTCCAACCGGATTCCTGCACCAAAAGGGTGCGGGACCGGAGACCAGCTCGAAGGATCGTAGGCGCTGAGCACCAGCACTTCGCGCGTACTGAAGTCGAACGCGACAGTGTAGAGCTCCTTGCGGCTTCCCTCCTTCATCAATGCTGGAGGAGACCACGCGACGCGCCGGCCGTCGAATGACCACACTGGTTCGCCCCAGTAGCTGGGCCCGTCCGACCGCGGCGGATCCTCGCGTCGCGCCAGATGAATCGTTTCGCGCGAGTCAGCGTCGAACAGGCACAGGTCCCACTCGTCGAGAAACGCGATGCGACGGTTGTTCGGAGAAAACCGTGCTGAATGTCCCCTGGAAGGTCCTTCCAGAACAGCCCCGGATTCGAGATCGAGCAGCGCGAAACCTGACTTCGCCCGGGCGACCAGCTCCTGTAGTTCGGCCCAGGCTGGTGAGGATGTGAATTCATGCGCCGGCCACCATTCGTCATGATTGCGACGTTCCAGAAGCAACCAGCATTCGTCCCTGGAAAGATCGAGCGCGTGCACGCAGCGGAGCTCGAAGTCGAATCGACCCGTGGAACGGCCGCGCAGATCCAGCTCCTGCAGCACGCAGCGCCTCGGCTCACGGGGATCAATGATTGCATAGATCTTCTCCGCCTTCGGCGCCGCGACCCAATCCCCGAGGCGCCCTGGAATCGCCGATGGACCACTCAAACAAACGAAGCGGCTGAGATCTGTGCCGGGCAGAAGTGCCAAGAACCAATGCCCTCCAGTCCGCCACTCCTCCTGCTGCCATCGGGCGATCTCGTCATTGGTCTCCTCCTGTAGCGCGACGACCCAGAGACCCGAAGCCGTGGCTTGCTGAGGCGGTCCGACCGGGGCCGGTTCCATGTGGGAAGCATCCCAGGTGTAGAGGTGCGTGGGTAGCCGCAACAACGAACGGGCAATGCCGGACTTGACGTCCACGATTGCGATCCCATTCTTCTTGTCGAGAACTACAGCGCAGGAGGTTAGGTCCTGGGAAAAGGCAGGATGGAGTTCCAATTCATCGTGTCGGTTGGGGTCGTAAATGGTCCGCGTCTCCCTCGCCCCGGCGTCCACCAACTCGCGACCAAAGAGCAGGGCAGCGTCTTCCCACATGGTTTCGCGTCGGGTCCAGCGTCCCTGAATAACAAGCATTCGGCCGTTGGGGAGCGCGACGCGCGTCGATGGCTCGGTGGAAGCTGTCTGAGGGGAATCATGCACCGCAGGCATGGCATCCTGAAGCGCGAGCCCAATCACGAAACGCGTGATCAACATCACCATGAAGTCCAATTCGGTTAGTAGCGCCTGCAAGCTTACTCGGCCGGTCTGGCAGAGCGGTTTCCAGGCAAGCCCGACTCGATGACCCGGATCTGTGGGATCAGGATTGGAGCTGCTGGCCGCCGCTTCGCGCGCGGACCAAAGCGGCGCTGGCGCGCCGCACTCCAAAGCCGCGCTTCGCGCGGCTGCATCCCTGGCTATGACGATCGCGTTCCGGGCGGCCGCCAGCGCTCGGGTGCCTTCCGATGCGCCCGAGGAGGCGCGAAACGCCTTGGAGTGCCGTGCAAAGTACCGCTTTGGTTCGCATCCACCTCGCCGACCGCAAGGAAGAGGGATGATGTCGCAATCGCGCCAGACGAAGCATCAGTGCGCGAAACGCGCGAAACGTGCCAGGCGAAACGAGGCGAAACGTGCCAGAGCAATTCCTCTCCGATTCGCGCATCCGCACGCGGCAGCCTCCGGCTCTCCCGCAGGTGAACTTGCCGCGCAGGCTTGGCTAGATTGATCGATAGCACCGAATCGGTGAAGAGTTGCTCTGGCACGAATGGAGGAACGATTGCGATGAGGCGCTTGCTCTTGATCAGCAGCTCGTACGTGCACGGCGGGGGCTACCTCGACCATGCCGCCGACGAGGTCCGGGAGTTTCTCTCGAGCGCGGTGAAGCGCGTCGTATTCGTTCCGTACGCGCTGGAAGACAGGGAAGCCTATGTGCGGCGCGTCCGGGACCGATTCCAGAACCTGGATTACGAGGTGACGTCGGTCCACGACTTCGTGCGCGGACCGCGGGCGGCGGTCGAGGAGGCACAGGCCCTTTTCATCGGCGGCGGCAACACCTTCCGCCTCCTGAACGAGATGTACCGAACCGACCTGATTCCTGCGATCCGCGAGCGAGTGCAGCAGGGAATGCCGTACCTCGGGACGAGCGCCGGCACCAACGTCGCCTGTCCCAGCATCAAGACCACCAACGACATGCCGATCGTCTATCCGCCGTCGTTCGAGGCCCTTTCGCTCGTGCCGTTCAACATCAACCCGCATTACCTCGACCCCGACCCTTCTTCGAAGCACATGGGTGAGACGCGCGAGCAGCGCATCAAGGAGTTCCACGAAATGAACTCGCCACCGGTCCTGGGCATGCGCGAGGGCGCGATGCTGCGGGCCGAGGGCGAGCAGCTCGTCCTCAAGGGCGACGCCGGCGCGCGCCTGTTCCGCCGCGGGCAGGCGCCGATCGAGGTCGAGCCCGGCACCCGCCTCGACTTTCTTCTCGAAGCGCCCGGCCTCGAATGATTCCTCGTGGATTCGTGGCGTCCACGGCCCGAAAGGCTCCGACCTCATGAGGGCGCTGCATTTGGGATACTGCTCGTTAGGCCGGCGGGACGGCAGACGGCCACTGCGGCAGAGGAATGGATCGGGAGATCGGGATGCGAAACGTCGAGGAGCAGACCCAGATCGACGCTTCGAGATGGATCGCTGCGCGCGTGCGAAACGTTCCGCCGAGCGGCATCCGCCGGTTCTTCGACATCGCTGCGACGATGAAGGACGTGATCTCGCTCGGCATCGGTGAGCCGGACTTCGTGACTCCCTCGGTGATCGTCGAGGCCGGCATCGAGAGCCTCAAGGCCGGCGAGACCGGCTATACCAGCAACAGCGGCATCCTCGAGCTGCGGGAGCTGCTCAGCGAGCATCTTCATCGCTGCTACCAGGTCCGATATCAACCCGACGAAATCTTGATCACCGTCGGCGTCAGCGAGGCGGTGCTGCTCGCGATGCTGACCGTCGTCGAGCCGGGCGACGAGGTGATCATCCCCGAACCGTGCTTCGTCGCGTACGGACCGACGGTCGTGTTCGCGGGCGGCAGACCCGTCTACGTGCCGACGCGCATGGAGAACAGCTTCGAGGTGACGGCGGAGGACATCGAGCGCGCTGTGACGCCGAAGACGCGGATGATCTTCCTCGGCTATCCCAACAACCCCACCGGCGCGGTGATGCCCAGGGAGCGCCTCCTCGAGATCGCCGACCTCGCGCGACGCCGCGACCTCCTGGTCCTCTCCGACGAGATCTACGACCGTCTCGTGTACGGCATCGAGCACACCTGCTTTGCCTCGCTGCCGGGAATGCAGGAGCGCACGATCCTCCTCGGCGGATTCTCGAAGGGCTACGCGATGACCGGCTGGCGCCTGGGCTACGCGACGGGACCGCTCGAGATCATCAAGGGCCTGCGCAAGGTGCACCAGTACGTGATCATGAGCGCGCCGACCACGGCACAGCACGCTGCGCTCACCGCCCTCGCCAAGGGGGAAGCCGACGTCGAGCGCATGCGACAGGAGTACGACCGGCGGCGCAGGCTGATCGTGCAGGGCCTGAATTCCCTCGGTCTTCGCACGTTCGAGCCCAAGGGAGCTTTCTACTGCTTTCCCGAGATCAGGAGCACCGGGCTCAGTGAGGAGGAGTTCGCCACGGGGCTCCTCAAGGAGAAGAGCGTTGCCGTCGTTCCAGGCTCCGCCTTCGGCCCGAGCGGCGCGGGCCACGTGCGCTGCGCCTACACCACGAGCTACCAAAGGATCGAGGAAGCCTTGAGCCGCATCGCCGACTTCGTGCAAAAACGCGGGTTCCACTGACGCTCAAAGGCCGGTTTCGAGACCAGGAGATGACCCATGGCCGTCAGCGACCAAAAAGAAGTCTTTCAAGTCCTGAAGGAACAGGAGAGAAAACTCCGAGACCTGGGAGTTCGACGATGGGGTCTTTTTGGATCGTTCGCCCGGGGCGAACAAGGCAAGCAAAGCGACGTAGACATTCTCGTGGAGTTTCTGCCAGGCAAGAAGACATTTGACAACTTCATGAACCTGGCTTTCCTCCTGGAGGAGATCCTTGGAAGAAAGGTCGATCTGGTGACGCCCGAGTCGTTGAGCCCTTACATTGGTCCAGCGATCCTGAAGGAAGCGCAATATGCCACGATCACCCCGTGAGTACTTGCGCCATGTATGCGACGAGGCCTTCTACCTGATCAGATCCAGCAAGAATCTGGACAAGGATCGTTTCATCGCAGACGAAACGCTCAAACGCGCTTTCGTGCGCAGCATCGAGGTGATCGGAGAGGCCGTTAAGCAGATTCCGGAGGACTTTCGCGGAGAGCATCCTGAAGTTCCCTGGAGAGCGATCGCAGGGTTGAGGGACCGGCTGATTCACCAATACTTTGGCGTTGACTACGAGATCGTCTGGGATGTCGTGGCTCGCAGGATCCCCGATCTACACCGACAGGTAGGCCTCATCCTGAGTCAGGAGCGGTGATCCGGAGTCCGAACTTGTGAGCTGGATTCTGAATTCGTGCCGGGGCCCGGCACCAACGTTACACGCCGGCAAGAAGCTTCAGGGCGGCGACGAGGAGGACAATGCCGAGCAGGCGGCGGATGTGCACGACCTCGAGCTTGCGCGAGCCGAGCCAGCTTCCCAGAAGACCTCCGGCGAGGACTGCTCCTGCCCACACTCCGACGGATGGCGGGAAGTCAGCGATCCCTACCCGTGCGCCGGCAAGACCTGCGATGGAATTGACCAGGATGAAAAGGGCGGAGACCCCGGAAACCGCCCGGGTCTCGGCCCAGCGGAACAGGATCAACAAGGGACTGAGGAAGATGCCGCCGCCGACGCCGATCATTCCGGAGACGAACCCGATCGCGGCGCCGCACGATGCTGCCTGCGGGAGGGGCGGCGGCGAGATGGCTTCCGAGCCGCTCCGCGACGTCGAGCGCCACAGCCGGTAGGCCGAATAGACGAGCACCACCCCCATCACCTGCTTGTAGAGGCGGGCCGGCAAGTCCAGCCGCCCGCCGATGAAAGCGCAGGGGATCGAGGTGATCGCGAACGGCCAGAAAGCGGACCAGGAAAAGCGACGGTCGGCGAGATAGCGGATCGAGCCGACGGATGCGACGAGCACGTTGAGGAACAGGGCCGCGGGCTTCATGACCGGGGGCGCCACCGACAGGAGCGCCATCACTGCGAGATACCCGGAGCCGCCGCCGTGGCCGACCGCCGAGTACGCGACCGCGACCACGAACATCAGCAAGCCTTCGATGATCTGCTGTCCAAGCACGCGGGGGCATCTTCGCAACCCGACCGACTCTCACCAAGCGCAAGAGATCAGACAGAATCTCTAGCCCGAAAATCTGGATTCCCGCTTTCGCGGGAATGACGGGCTTGGTTGCGTCGCCGGCCTGGAACGAGGCACTCGCCGGAGGGGGTCGGCTCCTGCGGCCCTCATTCCTTGACCATCCATCGGGACACATGGCGCGCGATCGCCTCGATCTGCTCCGGCGGAAGGCGTCCCTTGAACCCGGGCATCGTCACCAAAAAATCCTTCTCCACGCCGCGCTCGATCACTGCGATGATGGCTTCCACGGAGTTTCCGCCCGGAAGCGTCACGGTCCGCAGATCCGCCGCCGGCGAAGGCAGATCCAGGGTTCCCCGGCCGTCGCCATTCACGCCGTGGCAGGAAGCGCAGCTCTCACTGAACCAGGCTTCTGCGGACTCCCCGGGGTCCTTGTCCGTCTCCACGCAGGCGACCATGTCGAGCAGGCATGCAAGGAGCGCGAAGCAACGCTCCGTACAGGTCCTGAGAAGGCTTGAGCGGTCAGGCCACGAGCTCGGATCATTCATGCATGATCCGGGCTACTACTTGTCGGTTCCGAGCGCGAGCGACGCAATCTCGTCAGCGACCTTGCCCGACGGCAGCGCCTCTGAATTGCTGATCACCGCGACGTGCACGTCGGCCTCCGGATACCAGGCGAGGATCGAATTGAAGCCGAAGATCCCGCCCCCATGCTGAATGCGCTTCCGACCGGCGAGCTCGTCGACGAACAACCCGAACCCGTAGCGCGTGTCCCTTCCGTCCGGCAGCACCGCGGACGTGCACATGCTCTCGAAGGATTCCGAGGACACGATCTTTCCCGAGGTCAACGCGATCTGCCAGCGGACGAGGTCCTGCGCCGTGCTGATCAGCGCGCCGGCGGCTCCCGGCTGGCTCATGCCGATGACCTGGTCGTTGCGAAGCGTGCCGGCATCGAACGCGTAGCCCTGCGCGCGGTTCTTGATCAGGTCGACGTTCGAGTCGTAGCGCGTTCGCGCGAGCTTCAGCGGCTCGAACAACTCTTCTTGCAACAGCTCCGCGTACGACTTCCCGGAGACCTCCTCCAGGACCATCCCGAGGAGGTAGTAGCCGGTGTTGTTGTAGGCGAACGACGTTCCCGGCTCGAAATCAAACGGTTGGTCCTCGACCAGCGCCAACAGCTCCGAGTGTGAGAGTTCCATCGGCCACTTCGACGACCATCCGGGGCCGAGGTTGGTGTAACTCTTGATGCCCGAGGTGTGGTTCAACAACTGGCGAATCGTCACTTGCCTGCCTTGCAGCGAGAAACCGGGGAGGTAGAGCGACAAGTCGTCGTCGAAACCGATGTCGCCCCTCTCGACGAAACGCAGGATCGCAGCGGCGGTGAATTGCTTGGTGACCGAGCCGATTCGAAACATCGTTTCGGCGTTCGCTGCGGCCTCGAGCTCCAGGTCCGCGAGGCCGTAGCCCCTGGCGAGCAGCACCTCTCCCTGCCTCCCGACGGCGATCGACAGACCGGCGGCACCTGGCATCTCCAGCCATTTCCGGGCGATCGCGTCGACCTTGGCGGCGAGCTCCGTGCCGTCCCCTTCGAATCGAGACGATTCGCCGGAAACGACGCAAGGCGGCAGAAAGGCGAGCAGGACCCAAACCCATCTCTCCGGCGCACGAGTCGGGCGACTCATGAGATTCTCCGTGGGTGCATGCGGACCGGCGGCCCTCGAGCTCGCAACGGCTCGCGAATCGAGAGTAGCGCGCAGAACCGATGCGATGGCATCGATCTCGTCGCGGGTTATCTTGTTGCTTCCGAATCCGTCCCGGAGAGCGCGCCGCCGGTCGTGACCGGGAGCAGGCAGCGCCCTGATGTGCAGGGTGACGACCGCGGACGGAGAGCATGCATTCTTGAACGAAGAAGAGAAGAAGCCACCTTCAGAGCCGGCGAGCCCTTCCGACTCGATCCCGCCGCGGGCCGCTGACGCGGGCGAGGCCGTTCCCGTACTTCGTGAAGAGGAGCTCTTAAAGCTCGACCTCGCCGAGCTCGACCGCCAGCACGAGGAGCGCCTAAAGAAGCGCAAGGGGCTGTCGCGCTTCCTGCCCGTCGGCGGAAACGAGCTCAAGGCCTACGCATCGCTGCTGCGCTTCGTCAAGCCGTACCGCCTGGCGCTGATGGCGTCGTTCCTGATGGCGCTGATCGGCGCCGGCTTCCTGGGCCTGCAGTTCCGCATTCTCGACCACGGCCTGCAGCAGATCCTGGGGGGACCCGCCGGCGAGGTTCACACACTGCCCGGAACGGACCAGAAGATCGTCGTCAGGAAGAGCACCGACGATTCCCTGCTGCCAGGCCGTCAGGGCGGAAAGGACCAGGAATACGCCGTCGAGCCCTACGATCCCTCTTCCACCGACATCGCCCGCATCAACGAGGCGGACCGCGGCAATCGCCGGCGCGGTCTGTGGCTGATGGCCGCGGCGCTGATCCTGTTCGTCGCGGTGGAGGGCGGCTGCAAGTACGCCCAGGGGGTGATCGCGGGCTCGGTCTCGCGCAAGGTGGTGATGGACCTGCGCATGGCGATGTTCCATCACCTTTTGTCGATGTCGGCGCGCTTCTACCAGCGCAATCATTCGGCAAGCCTGGTGTCGCGGGTCACCCACGACCTCAACACCCTCGGCAACTTCATGACCGACTCGCTGGTGCGCGTCATCCGCGAGCTCTTGAGCTTCATCGCCCTGATCCTGTACATCGTCTGGCAGCAGGGCGCATTCATACTGGCCGTCGCCGTGGTGATCGGCCTCGCGATCTTCCCGCTGCAGATCCTGAGCCGCAGGGCGCGAGTGCAGTTCAAGGCCGGCCAGAAGGGAATGGAAGGCATCTACCGCATCCTGAGCGAGGCGTTCACCGGCCAGCGCATCGTCAAGGCCTTCGGCGGCGAGAAGCATGAGAGCAGGCGCTTCGAGCGCGCCAACCGCGAGTACTACAAGAGCACGATGCGGGCGCGCCGGATGAAGAGCCTCACCGAGCCGCTGGTGCAGATCGTCGGAGCGCTCGGCACCTCGCTGCTGATCATCGTCGGCGGCGAGCAGGTGCTCCAGCAGAGCATCCCGCCCGAGAAGTTCTTCGTGATGGTGCTGGCGCTGACGCGCGCGATGGGCTCGCTGCGCATGATCGGCAAGAACACGACCGACTATCAACTCGCCCTGTCCTCCGCCGACCGCATCAGCGCCATGCTCGAGACCCGCTCCGAGATCGAGGAGAAGGCGGGCGCCGTCAACCTGCCACCGTTCTCGAGCGAGATCAGTTTCGAGCAGGTGCAGTTCTCGCATGCCCGCCGGCCGACGCTGCGCAAGGTGACTTTCAAGGTGCTGAAGGGGAACAAGGTGGCACTGGTGGGGCCGAGCGGCGCCGGCAAGAGTACGCTCGTCGACCTCCTGCCACGGTTCTACGACGTCCTCGGCGGCCGGATCACGATCGACGGCATCGACATCCGCGACGTCACGCTCAGCTCGCTGCGCGCGCAGATCGGCATCGTGGCCCAGGAGACCATCCTGTTCCATGACACCGTGCGCAACAACATCGGCTACGGCAGGTCCGAGGCGACGCCGCAGGAAGTGGAGAACGCCGCGCGCGCCGCCCACGCGCACGAGTTCATCATGAAGCTGCCCAAGGGCTACGACACCGAGATCGGCGAGCGCGGCTTCAAGCTGTCCGGCGGCGAGCGCCAGCGCCTGTCGATCGCTCGCGCCCTCCTCAGCAACCCGCCGATCCTGATCCTCGACGAGGCCACCTCGTCCCTGGACTCGGAGTCGGAGAGACTGGTCCAGGAGGCCCTCGACCGCCTGATCCAGAATCGCACGGTTCTGGTGATCGCCCACCGCCTGGCCACGGTGCTCGACGCCGACCGGATCATCATCCTCGACCAGGGTCGCAAGGTCGAAGCCGGGACCCACGAGGAGCTGCTCTCGAGGAACGGCCTGTATCGCCGGCTCCATGAGCTGCAGTTCCAGCAGGACGACTCGCCCCCACCCGAGTCGGTGCCTCCGGCAGCGAGCCTGAAGGGGTCGTAGGTCCGTCATTCCCGCGAAAGCGGGAATCCAGTTTCACGGGCTGCGGGCGCGCGCAAAGTGAGCGGGAAAGAGTTTCCCGGCGACATTGACTCTCCCCGCTCGAGTCGCTACCTTGTCGCGCCGTTCGGATGGGTAGGAGGTTCGGTGGGTCCCGCAGGTTCTTGTTCGTCATACAGCCACAGCGTGCGTCGTCGGCGTCCACAGTCTTGTGCGTCCCCTTCGTATTTTCTTCGCGGCCCCTCCTTCCCGGGCCCTGCCAAAGCTTTGGGGCGCCGCTTGCCGATGCAGACACTAGAAAGGTTCGAGGCTTGGCGATGGAACGTGGCGTTCGGTTACGTCATGCCGCGCGAAGACCTCGTGGTTTTTTCAGAGGGTTCCGTCGGATCTTTCGCCCCAGGCGGGAGGTGTGACGGGCACGACGACGGGTCAACCGCCGGCGTGTGTATCTCGCTTCAGTGCGAGGAACAGAAGGAAGCAAGTTCATGCGTACGACTGGAAAGGTGAAGTGGTTCAACGACGCCAAGGGCTTTGGTTTCATCACGCCCGAGGATGGACAGCAGGATTGCTTCGTGCACCACTCCGCGATCGAAGGGTCGGGTTTCAAGTCTCTCGCCGAGGGCGAGAGGGTCGAGTTCGACCTCGTCGATGGGAAGAAGGGTCCTGCGGCAGAGAACGTCAAGCGACTCGCTCACTGAAGCATTCACGGCAGTGACACCTTCGGCCGCCGGGCATCCCCCGGCGGCCGTTTTTTTTTCGGCCCCCGCTCCAGTCATCGGTTGCGCAAGCCGCCGACTCCGCCCCAGAATGCCGGTTCGCCAGCCGGGTCAGATGGAGTTGGGATCCACCGTTGGTCCGCCGGCGCGTGCTGACTCAGGAGTGACCCATGAGGTTCTCGGTTCGCATTGCCTTCTGTGTTTGTTTGACTCAATCCTTGACTGCGGGAGCAGAGGAAGGCTGGAAGCTGCCGCCCGAGGACATCGTCGCGATCCTGGATGCGCCGCTGCCCCGGAGCGTGCGGGTGAGCCCCGACGGCCGTCATTACCTCGTCGTCGAGCGCCCTTCGATGCCGCCGATGTCCTGGGTGGCGCGCCCGTGGATCCCGCTCGCGGGAATGCGCCTCGACCCGGGTTTCCAGTGTCCGAGGGCCGAGAGCTACGACACCGGAATCGTCCTGTGCAGCATCGACGGCAGGCGCACGCAAGTGATCGACCTTCCGGCGAACGCGCGCATCGACTCGGTCTCCTGGTCACACACCGGCAGGCACTTCGCCTTTCACCTAATCTGCGACGATCGAATCGAGCTGTGGGTCGCCGACGTCGAGAGCGGCGAGGCTCGCTGCGCCGTGCCCGCGGTCAACGCCCTGTTCGTTCGACTCGACTGGCTGCCCGACGGCCGTCATCTGGTGTGCGCCGTGGTCCCCGAGGGCCGGCCGGATCCGCCGCCCGCGCCCCTCGTTCCTCGAAGTCCCAGCATCATGGAGACCCAGGGCGAGGTCTCGCCGACGCGCACCTACCAGGATCTCCTGTCGAATCCTCATGACGAAGCGCTGTTCGACCACTACGGCCCCTCGCAGCTGGTGATCGCTTCGGTCGACGGAGGAGAGCCGCGGCGCATCGGAGCGCCGGGCCTCCACGCCTCCGCCTCGTTCGCCCCCGGCGGAAAGCACCTCCTCGTGACGCGCTTCGAGCGGCCGTACTCCTACCTCCTGCCGTTCTTCCAGTTCGCGCGCGCGGTCGAGATCTGGAACGAGAACGGCGGGCTCGTGAAGGAAGTCGCGCGCCTCCCCCTGGGCGAGAACATCCCGATCGAGGGCGTGCCGACCGGTCCGCGCGACATCCGCTGGAAGGACAGCGACCCCTCGACGCTCGTCTGGTTCGAGGCGCTCGACGGCGGCGACCCGAGAAGGAAGGTCGAGCATCGCGACCGGGTGATGATGCTCGGGGCGCCGTTCGCGGAAGCGCCGCGCGAGCTGTTCAAGCTCGAGCACCGTGCCCGCGGTCTCTCGTTCTTCGAAGACCCGGACCTCCTGCTCGCCGTCGACTACGACCGCGACCGCCGCTGGATGCGCTCCCGGATCTTTCGCGTCTCGGATCCCGCCGCTCCACCGGTCACGCTGGAGGACCGCAGCGTCAACGACCGCTACCACGACAAGGGCTCGCCGGTCAGCCGCGTGCAATCCTCGGGCGCGCGTCTCATCCGCCAGGACGGCCCGTGGATCCACCTTTCGGGCGAAGGCAGCGCGCCCGAGGGCGCCCGGCCGTTCCTCGACCGCTGGAACCTTGAGAGCCAGGAGTCGCAGCGGCTGTGGCGCTGTGCCGAGGAAACCTACGAGTCATTCGTCGACTTCGCCCTCGAGGACGGACAGGACCGCCGCGTCGTTCTCACGATGTTCGAGACGCGCGATCAACCGCCCAACCTGAGGCGCGTCCATCTCGCGGACAGCAAGGCACAGCTCATCACTGGTTTTCCGGACCCGACGCCACAGCTCCGCTCCCTCGAGAAGGAGCTGATCCAGTACCAGCGCGCGGACGGCGTCGACCTGTCCGCGACTCTGTATCTGCCTCCGGGCCTTAAGGAGGGAGCCAAGCTGCCCCTGGTCGTGTGGGCCTATCCCCTTGAGTACAACGACCCTTCGACCGCGGGCCAGGTCAGCGGCTCGCCGTTCCGATTCACCCGGATCGGCGGACCCTCGCATCTCCTGTTCACCCTGCACGGCTATGCGCTTCTCGACAACGCGACGATTCCGATCGTCGGCGACCCGGAGACGATGAACGACACTTTCCTCGATCAGATCGTGGCCTCCGCGCAGGCGGCGATCGACACCGCCGCACAGCGGGGCTTCGCGGACCCCTCCCGGGTCGGTGTCGGCGGCCACAGCTACGGCGCGTTCATGACCGCCAATCTCCTGGCGCATTGCGACTTGTTCCGCGCCGGCATCGCACGCAGCGGCGCGTACAACCGCACGCTCACGCCCTTCGGCTTCCAGTCGGAGCGGCGCACGCTGTGGGAGGCGCCTGACGCCTACGTCCGGCTGTCGCCGTTCTTCCATGCGCACAAGATCAACGAGCCGCTGCTGCTGGTCCACGGTGAGATGGACTCCAACCCCGGAACCTTTCCGATCCAATCGGAGCGCCTGTTCCAGGCGATGAAAGGTCACGGCCTCAAGACACGCCTCGTCGTCCTTCCCAACGAATCCCACGGCTACCGGGCGCGCGAGTCGGTGCTGCATTGCGTGGCCGAGATGCTCGAGTGGTTCGACACCTACGTCAAGAACGCACCGCCCGCGGAGACGGAAGGGAGCTGACGCAGGGTGGAGAGGAGATCCAGGGAATCGAGTGGCAGGCGTTGGCGTCGGACGTTCGCGAACCAAACACTCCAAAAGTCCGGAGACGCCCTCTTCGACTGACGCTCCGCACTCCAAAACGCGAGCCACGCACCGATCCAAGCCCTCGCCACACGCTTTTTGGAGTGCGGCGCGACAGCGCCGCTTTCGTCCGCGCACGAAGCAGCGGGCGGGATCGAATGGGGCAAGCGTTCGTGTCGGACATTTGCGAACCAAAGCGGTGCTTCGCACCGCACTCCAAAAGTCCGGAGACGCCCTCTTCGACTGACGCTCCGCACTCCAAAACGCGAGCCACGCACCGATCCATCGCTCTCGCCACACGCTTTTTGGAGTGCGGCGCGACAGCGCCGCTTTCGTCCGCGCACCAAGCAGCGAGCGGGATCGAATGGGGCAAGCGTTCGCGTCGGACGTTTGCGAATCAAAGCGGTGCTTCGCACCGCACTCCAAAAGTCCGGAGACGCCCTTTTCGACCGATGCGCCGCACTCCAAAACGCGAGCCACGCACCGATCCAAGCCCTCGCCACACGCTTTTTGGAGTGCGGCGCGACCGCGCCGCTTTGGTTCGCGCGCGTAGCAGCGATCGAGAAGCTCAAGCGAATCCGCGCACGAAGCACGCGAAAGTCGCCTTCTCAAGAGGGCTCGATCCCGGCGCGAGAGCAGAGTTCCCGGTACAACTGGGACGTTCGCGCGGGCAGCTCTGCGCGCGCGCGGGAGCGGTGCAGCTTCTCCTCCGGGAAGCTCTTGTCCGCGATCACGCCCAGGAGGGCTTCGATGCGGTCGACGCCTTTCCCGCCCAGGAGCTGCTCGAAGTGCAGGAACAGCCAGTCGCCGTCCTGTGCGTGCGCGAGGACGTGCTCGTACATTGAGGTCCACACCTCGAGCGCGCCCGTGAAGTCGAGATCGAGGCTCTCGAGATAGCGCGCGCGGCCCTTCTCCCTGAGGATGCTCTCCGCGGTCTCGGCCGGGTCGCGAAAGATGCACAGGAATGCGGCGTCTCCGAGGTGGCGCCGCCACGCCGGCAACGTGTAGCAGAAACGCGGGTCCTTGAAGCAGAACGGGCGTGCCGCCGACTGCTTTTTCATGCGCTCGTCGAGGTCGGGCGTGGCTTGGACGCGCGCCGTGAGCGGGACGCGCGCCAGCCATCGCTGCCGGTGCACGGGCCTCTCCCGGAAGAACCACCGTCCGAGCAGCGGCGGCCGCCGCGGAATCGCCGGCGCGATCAGCTCCTCGTTGATCCAGTTGATCTCGTGCGACTCGAACAGGCCCTTGGGGTTGGCCTCTGAGGCGCGGATCAGGCGTTCGCCCATGAAGTATCCGCACGCGGAAAGGCACCCTGCCGCCAGGCTCGTGCCGCTGCGGCCGGAACCCAGGATCAGACAGCTACGCATGGAGACATCTGACCCGCCAGGAAAGGACTTCACGGGAGGCGCTCATCACGACCTCTGGATGGGCAACGACTGGTTGACAGGCACACCCTTCGACTGTGATCAGCCAAACTCAACCCCTGGATAGATCGTCTTGAGCGCCACCTTCCACACGGGCCGGAAGACCTCTCCGAAGATGTTCCAGGTCACGATCAGGCCGATCCAGCGGAAGGCGGGCTGGTTCACGAAGTCGAGATAGCGCCGCGAGATCGACGCGCTCAGCACCAGCGGCAGCGCGCCGCTGCCATCGAGCGGCGGGAGCGGAATCAGGTTGAGACTGAACAGGATGAGATTGAGCGAGAAGAACAGGCTGACGATCAGACCGGCGCTCGCGGACAAGTACCGCTGCGTCCCGCCGACCACCCGCTCGAATCGGAACCCCTCCGGGCTCGAGAAGTAGCCGGTCCACAGACCCACCTTCATCACCACCGCGGCGAGGAGAACGAGACCGAGATTGGCGAGCGGCCCGGCGAGCGACATCCATGCCGCCCGGCGGGGGTATCGATAGGCCCAGACCGGGTCGTAGGGCGCGCTGGCGAAGCCGAACGGCCAGCCGATCAACCAGAGGGAGATGATCGGGAACACGAACATGCCCATCGGCTCGCGTGCCATGTGCGGGCGCGGGTCGAGGCTGACCTGGCCGACCCGGTAGGCGGTGAGATCGCCGCCGAGCTTGGCGACCAGAGCATGCGCCGCCTCGTGCATCGAAGTCGACAGCACGAACACGATGTACCACACGAAAAGCTCGACGTAGTTCCTCTCCACGAGCACTCCGGCAATCGGCGAAAGCGGCGATCAAGTCTTCAGCGAAGCCCAGTCTACAGGTGGCTTCGACCGGACTTGCCCTCGGTAACGGCTCGATCGGCAAGGAACCTGGGGGGAAAAACCTGCCGGCAGAAGAAGCGGAAACTGCACGAAAACCTCGATGGCGCCCCGAGCGTGAGCCGAAGACCTGCCGTGCATTGATTCCTGGGCTATTGCAGGCGTCCGCCGGTGGCCCGGCGCAGGAGCCTGCCTTGGCGCCTGAAATGCAGAAGCCCGTCTTCCGTGGCGAGTGCCGTCCAGGGAGAATCTGGCGCCGCGAGTCGCCGCCCCCTCCCGCGGCGAGGCAGGAGACGTGCATGGCAGCCATGAAGGTCCTCGACTTGTTGACGAGAGTTTCTGCGGCTCTGTGCTGCGTGCTCCTGGGTGACGCGCTCGCGCAGGCGGGCGCGCCGCAGTCACCGCCCCGGAGTCTCCTGCTCAAGGCTGCGCAGTTCGACCCGCAAGTCGAATCGCCGTCGATCCCTGCGGCGCTGCAACTCACCGAGTCACAGTCCACGCGCTACTTCATTGTGCAGTTCGATCGTCCGCCGACCTCCGCCGACCGCGCGGCGCTGGAGTCACGTGGCACCAAGGTTTTTCTTTACGTCCCCCACGACGCCTATCTCGTCCGCCTGGATGAGACCGGCACCGATCTTCTGACCGTGGACCACGTCCGCGCCGCCGTCGCGTTTCAGCCGGCATTCAAGATCGACCCCTCGCTGGTCGCGCAGCTGGCCTCTCCGGATGAAGCGGACTACTGGGTCGCCTTCTTCGAGGGCGCCGGCTTCTCGGGCGGCATCGACGCAATCGTCGAGACGGGCGTCGAGGATTTCCGGACGCTGGAGGACGGCGGCGACCTGGTGGCAGTGCGCGCGCGCGGAGACCAGCTCGCGGCGCTCGCCCGCATCGATGGCGTCGAATGGATCCAGCGCGCGCCGCGCTGGACCCGGCGCAACGACAGCACGACCTGGGTGATGCAGAGCAACGTGAGCAACCAGACTCCGCAATGGGATCACGGCCTCCTCGGCGAGGGGCAGATCGTCGGCCACATCGACGGCGGGATCGATCTCAACAACTGCTACTTCAAGGACCCCGGCCACGGCAGTGCGGGTCCGGACCACCGCAAGGTGATCTACCACGACGGCGGCGGCATCGACGACCACGGCACGCACACGGCGGGAACGGCGGCCGGCGATCAGGAGCCGATCAACGGCAGCACTTTCCGCAACGGCATCGGCTACCGCGCGAAGATCGCGCACACCAACGACTTCGAGCTTCTGTTCACTTCCCTGTTCACGATCCTGGACACCCACCACGACCTGGGTGCCCGGATGCACACCAATTCGTTCGGCAACGACTCGACCGACGACTACGACGTCTGGGCGCGCGACATCGATCGGTTTTCCTATTCGGACCAGGAATCGCTGGCGTGCTGGGCGGTGAGCAACGGCCCCAAGGTCACAAACCCCGAGAACGCCAAGAACTGCCTGGCGGTGGCCGGGTGCGATCGGGCGCCCAACCAGGAGAAACATTGCGAAGGCGGCACGGGGCCGACGAAGGACGGGCGCCAGAAGCCGGAGATCTACGGGTCGGGCTGCTCGGTGCAGTCGGCCGATGCCGGGTCGACCTGCTCGACTCGATCGGACACCGGAACGAGCATGGCGAGCCCCGCGATCGCGGGCGCGGGCGTGCTGGTGCGCGACTACTTCGGGCAGGGTTTCTACCCGTCGGGAACGGCGAACCCGGACGACGTCCTCGACCCGACCGGAGCGCTGGTCAAGGCGATGCTGGTCAACGCCGCGGTCGACATGACCTCCATCAACGGCGGCTATCCGGGTCTGCTCGAGGGCTGGGGTCGGCTCGATCTGGACCGGACTCTGTTCCTTGCCGACGTCGTCGGGCCCGAGCTGTTCATCCAGGACGTGCGTCACCACAAGGGATTCGCCAACGCCGGCGAGACGCGCGTGTTCGGAGTGCAGGTTGACGGCAGCCAGCAGCCGCTGGAGATCTCGCTCGTGTGGCACGACCGTCCGGCGGCGTTGTTCGCGAGCTTCACTCCGGTGAACGACCTCGACCTGCGGGTGACGAGCCCTGCGGGCGACCTCTATCTGGGCAACCATTTCAGCGGCGGCCAGTCGGCGACGGGCGGAAGCGCAGACACCTTGAACAACGTGGAACGGGTGCGGCGGTCGTCACCGGTCGCGGGCCTGTGGATCGTCGAGGTGAGTGCTTCGATCCTGCCCAGTCCCACCCAGGGGTTTGCCCTGGCGGTCAACGGCGACATCACTCCATGTGCCAACTTCGAGAATTACGGGACGGGTCTCGCAGGATCGGGCGGGTTCGTGCCGACGCTGACTGGCCTCGGGCTGATGCGCATCGGAGACACGGTGACGGTGAAGATCGAGGACGGCCTGGGCGGCACGGCGGGCTTCCTGGTGATGGGCTTTGCGCGAGCCGAGATTCCTCTCTACGGCGGCACCTTGCTGGTCCAGCCGCCGTTCATCGTCTATCCGATCACCCTGGGCGGCACGGCTGGAGTCGCGGGCGAGGGAAACCTGTCGCTTTCGAGCCCGATCCCGGACGATCCTCAGCTGATCGGCATCACGATCGACCTGCAGTCGATCCTGCTCGATCCGGGCGCCGTGAGGGGACTGTCGATGACCCGCGGCCTCGAAGCCTGCATCGGAGGCTGAACCTGCAGCGCGCCGCTGCGCGCTGCAGGTTCTGGAGTGCGGCGCGACAGCGCCGCTTTCGTCCGCGCACGAAGCAGCGACCAGGATCGAACGGGGCAGGCGTTCGCGTGATGGCTTCGCGAACCAAAGCGGTGCTTCGCACCGCACTCCAAAAACTGCGCGACGAGCGCGATGGATCGGTCCGCGACTCGCAGTTTTGGAGTGCGGCGCGCCAGCGCCGCTTTCGTCCGCGCACGAAGCAGCCGGCGGGATCGAAAGAGGCAGGCGTTGGCGTGATGGCTTCGCGAACCAAAGCGGTGCTTCGCACCGCACTCCAAAAGTCCAGCGACGCCCTCTTCGACCAATGCACCGCACTCCAAAAGTCCGGCGACGGTCAGCGCCCGTTCTTGCGGTCCGGCTGCGACTTCGGCGGATCGGCTGAAGGATCCACGTAGCCCATCTCCTCGAGAAGCTGGCGCGTCCGCTCGTCGAAGCTTCCCTCGAGCCCCGGATGCAGCATCAGGCAGGATTGCGTCCACTGCTCGATGCTCCGCGCCATGCGCTCGACGCGCTCGGGATGTTGTGCGGCGATGTCTCGCAGCTCGCCCGGGTCTGCGGCGACGTCGAACAGCTCGCGGTGAGCTCCGGTCATCACCAGCTTCCAGCTCCCCTCGCGGGCGGACGCCGTCATGCCACTCATGTCCTGGAGCGACCTGGGGCTGACCCGGTCGCCGTCGAGCGCGTAGAACGTGGTGGGCAGCATGGCGAATGCGACGTCGCTCCAGCCCTCCCGTCGTCCTTCGATCAGCGGCACCAGGCTCTGCCCCTGACCGTCGGAATCCTTCCCGACATCGAGCAGCTCGAGGATCGTGGGATGCACGTCGACCAGCTCCACGACTGAGTCGACGACGGTTCCGGCCGGCAAGCCGGGGCCCGCCATCAGCAACGGCACTTGCAGCGTCGAGTCGCGGATGATCGGCGCGTGCAGCGCGAATGCGCCGCGTTCGTAGCTCTCGCCGTGATCGGCACATACGATCACCAGCGTCTCCGCCCTCAACCCGGATTGCTGCCAGGCGGCGAGGATCTCACCCACCCGGTGGTCGGTGAAGGCGACCTCGGCGCGATAGCGCTCCTTGAGGTTTTCGATGTAGTCGGGCGGCGCCTCGATCCGGCCCTGCCGGATGGACTCAAGCACGTCGAACTTGTCGGTGAGCGGTCCTTCGTACCGAGTCCGGACGAAGCGAGCGAGAAACGGCTCGGGCGGATCCAGAGGCGCATGCGGGATGAACAGGTGGATCCAGCAGAACAGGGGCCGGTCGGCGCGTGCGGCGGGCAGGAGCCAGCTCTTGAGAGCAGCGACCAGGCCGTCGGCGCGCAGGCTGTTGTCGAGCTCTGCGGTCTCGAACTGCCGGGCGATGCGCGCCTGATGGAACGGAAACAGATGAAAGAACATCGCCGTGCGAAAGCCACGGGCGCCGAGCACCGCCCCGAGCGTCTCGACCTTCTCTGGAAGGGGATGAAAATTGTCGGTCATTCCATGCGCGAGCGGGTATCGGCCCGTGAGGAGAGTGCCGTGGGAACCCAGGGTCGCAGGGATCGCCGTGAAGGCGCGGGAGAAACGGACGCCTGCGGCGGCAAGCTGGTCGAGATTGGGGGTGAGGTCGGCACCTCCGCCGTAGCAGCCCAGGTGATCGGCGCGCTGAGTGTCCAGTGTGATCAGCAGGAGGTGGCGCGGCCGCTCAGTGTCCGCTTCCTCGTTCCCACCGGGGTTGCAGGCGCAGACGAGGAAGAGAGTCGCGCAGGCGGCAAGTCTGCACATCACGGCAGCCCGTAGTTCAGGAAAGTGCGCCGCGGTGCGCGCAGCACGGGAACCGGCGGATTCTACTGCCTGCTCCCGCCATCGATCTCCTCGCTGACCGCTGCGGACGCGTAGCATTGGTCCCATGGGCGAGCGATCAAGGTGGTCTGCGAACAAGGTCTTCACCGGTCGGCTCGCCGTTCTGCTCCTGGCCGGCGGAGACGACCACTGGTCGCTGCAGCCGATCGAGAGGCCGGCGCTGCCGCAGCTCGAACGCTCGCAGTGGCCGCGCAATCCGGTCGACTGGTTCGTGCTGGCACAGCTGAAGGCCGCAGGGCTCGATCCAGGGCCCGAAGCCGATCGGCCGGCGCTGATCCGCCGGCTGACCTTCGACCTCACCGGACTTCCGCCGACGCCCGAGGAGATCGACGCCTTCGTCGCCGACCCTGACCCGGATTCTTACGAGCATCAGGTCGATCGGCTGCTGGCCTCGCCTCACTTTGGCGAGCGCTTCGGCCGGATGTGGCTCGACGTCGCCCGCTTCACCGAAAGTCAGGGATTCGAATACGACAAGCTGCGGGAGCGGGCCTGGCACTATCGAGACTGGGTTGTCGCGAGCATCAACGCCGACCTTCCGTACGACCGTTTCATGATGCTGCAGGTGGCGGGCGACGTGCTCGAGCCGGTGGCGCGCGAGGGCCTCGTCGCCGCCGCGCTCCTGGTGTGCGGACCATGGGACGAAGCCGGCAACGGTCAGGCAAACGAGACGCAGAAGGCCATCACCCGTCAGGACGAGCTCGAGGACCTGATCGGGACGGTGTGCCAGGCGTTCCTCGGGATGACCGTCCACTGCGCGCGCTGCCACGATCACAAGTTCGACCCGATCCCGCAGACGGATTACTACCGCATGCAAAGCGTGTTCGCGGGAGTGCGCCACGGAGAGCGGGCGCTGGCCACCGCGGCCGAGATCGACGTCCGCGAGGCTCGCCTCGCAGAGATCGCACGACGCCAGGCTCTTCTGGAGGGCGAGCTCGCGGTGCTCGACGCGCGCGGGCGCACCCGCGTGCTCGAGCGACGGGCCCCGATCGGGCAGCCGACGGTGAACGCCCCCGTGCCTCGCTCGCGCTGGCGCTTCGAAGGCGACCTGTCCGACGAGATCGGCAGTCTGCACGGCAGGCTCGAAGGCTCGGCGCGACTCGAACGAGGCCGGCTGCTGGTCGATGGATCGGAGTCTCACGTCATCACGGCCCCCCTGAAGGTCGATGTCCGCGAGAAGACTCTTGAAGCGTGGGTCGCGCTCGAGACCCTCGACCAGGGGGGCGGTGCTGCGATCTCGCTCGAGACCGGCGACGGCCAGGTGTTCGACGCGATCGTGTTCGGCGAACGACAGGCGCGCAAATGGATCGCGGGCAGCAACGGTTTCGAACGCACGCGCGACCTCGACGCGGCCGGGGAGGACAGAGGCCCCGGCGAGCTGGTTCAGATGGCCGCCGTCTACCGGGCCGACGGGGTCATTCAGCTGTACCGCAACGGTCAGCTCTACGGTGAATCGTGGACGCCGAGCAGCGCGCCGATCGATTTCCGTGCGGGCAATGCGCACCTCTTGTTCGGCATGCGCCATCGGGGCGGCGCCAATGCGTTTCTGCGCGGCGAGATCGAGGAAGCTTCGCTCTACGATCGCGCGCTGACGGACGATGAAGTGAGTCAGTCGTTCGAGGCGTCGGGATTCGCGATGAGCGAGACGGAGCGGGTCGCGGCACTCACGCCGGCGGAACAGATCGAGCGCTCACGGCTGCTGACTGCGATTGTTGAAGTGCGTGCCGAGAGGGATGGGATGCCGGCCCTGGAGCTCGGCTATGTCGGCCGGCGCGAGCAACCGGTCCCGACAGCACTCCTGATGCGTGGTGACGTCAAGAGCCCGGGCGAAGTCGTCACGCCCGGCGCCCTGTCCTGCGTGAACGTGCCCTTCGGTGATTTCCCGATCGCCGCCGACGCGCCTGAAGCGGACCGGCGGCGGGCTTTCGCTTTTTGGCTTGCCGATCCGCACAATCCGCTGCCAGCGCGCGTCATCATGAATCGCCTCTGGCAATGGCATTTCGGCCGCGGCCTGGTGAGCACCTCGAGCGACCTCGGCCGCAGCGCCAGCCGCCCGACGCATCCAGAGCTGCTCGACTGGCTGGCATGCGAGCTCCACGAACGAGGCTGGAGCTTGAAGTCGCTGCACCGCACGATCGTCACCTCGGCGACCTACCGGCAGAGCTCCGTCTGCGAAAGGCGGTCGCTCGCCACGGACGCGGACAACCTGCTCCTGTGGCGCTTCGCCCCGCGGCGGCTCGAAGCGGAGATGGTGCGCGATGCCATCCTCAAGGTGAGCGGTGCTCTGGACGAACGGATCGGCGGACCGAGCTTCCGTCCGTTCGAGGCTCTGCCGTTTCCCGCCAACACCTACCGCCCGCTCGACCTCGACCTTCCCGGCTTCCGGCGCCGGAGCATCTACCGGATGAACGTGAATTCCGGAAAGGAGCCGCTGCTCGACGTCTTCGACTGTCCCGATCCCGCCATCCGCACGCCGGTGCGTGGCAGCACGACCACGCCGTTGCAAGCGCTCGCCATGATGAACGACCCCTTCGTGCTGCGCGAGGCAGAGCGATTCGCGAACCGCGTGCTCGACGAGACCGACGGCGGTCTGCCGGCAGCGATCGATCGCGCGTGGCGGTGCGCGCTCGGGCGGGCGCCGCTCGAGACAGAGGCCGAGGAGGCGCTCGTGCTTGCCAGGGAGCACGGGCTCCGTCTGGTGACCTGGACGCTCTTCAACGCCACGGAGTTCATCGATGTCCGCTGATCCGGCGCCGCCAAGGGCCGGTGCGCCGCTCGATCGGCGGGACTTCCTGCGGGAGTCGGCGATCGGGCTCGGTGGCATCGCGCTTTCATGGAGGTTCGAGCGCGACGCGCGCGCGCAGCAGGCGCCGTCGCGACTCCCGTCCCAGGCACCCTCCCACGGGTATTCCCACTTCCCGCCCCGGGCGCGCCGCGTGATCCAGATCTTCTGCGCGGGAGGCGTCAGCCATCTCGACACCTTCGACTTCAAGCCGGAGCTTTCGCGACGCCACGGATCCGAGCTCACTTCAAAGGGAGAGAACAAGGGATTCTTCGGCCAGCCCGGGCGCCTGATGCAGAGCCCTTACCGCTTTGCGCAGCACGGTGGCTGCGGAACTTTCGTGAGCTCGCTCCTGCCCGGCATCGCCGGCGTGGTCGACGATCTTTGCGTGGTGCGCTCGATGGTCGGGAGGAGCAACAATCACACTCCCGCGACGTTCCAGATGAACAGCGGCTTCGCGTTGAACGGGTTCCCGTGCATGGGCGCCTGGTTGAGCTACGGCCTCGGCGCGCACGGAGAAGATCTGCCGACCTTCGTGGTGCTGCCCGATCCGCGCGGAATGCCGGCGGGCGGCTCGATCAACTGGACGGCGGGGTTTCTGCCGGCGCAGCACCAGGGAGTTCCGCTCGTCCCCGGTTCCGCCGCTCCGATCCATGACCTTTCGACACCCGCTGAAGTGCCGGCGCGGGCACGCGCGGCAGGTCGAATATTTCGCGACCGCCTCGACAGGATGTTGGAGGCGCGCGTCGAGGGCGAGGCAGGCCTCGAGGCGAGGATTCGCTCCTACGAGCTCGCCGCGCGCATGCAGATCAGCGTTCCGGAGGCCGTCGACATCGACGGCGAGTCCGCTTCGACTCAGTGTCTGTACGGGATCGATCGGCCGGAGAGCGCGGGATTCGGTCGCAACTGCCTGCTTGCACGGCGTCTCCTGGAACGGGGCGTGCGCTTCGTCCAGCTCTGGAACGGCGGCGCCTTCGGCTCGCCTCGCATCAACTGGGACGGCCACGAGAATCTGAGGGAGAACCACGACGCGCAGGCCGCGACCATGGACCGGCCGGTGGCAGGCCTGATCCGTGACCTGAAACAGCGTGGACTGCTCGCGGACACTCTGGTCGTGTGGACGACGGAGTTCGGCCGCGGACCCTCCACCCAGGGGCTCGACTCCAGCGGCCGCGACCACCATCCCGATGCATTCACCTGCTTTCTCGCCGGCGGTGGATCAAGAGCCGGACACGTGCACGGCTCGACCGACGAGGTGGGCTATTTCGTCGCCGAGGATCCAGTGACCATTCCCGACTTCCACGCCACTCTCCTTCACCTGCTCGGCATCGACCACCAGCGGCTCACCTTTCACCACAACGGCACCGCCCGCCGCCTGACGGACGTGCACGGAGAGGTGGTCACGGGATTGCTCGCGTGATTCGCGCATTCGACCAGCGGCGAGAGTGCCGCGAGGAATGAGTCCCCGCGCCAGGCCGCCCGGAACACCGCGAACAAACTCCCGATCCTCCTCTTCAAGTCTCTGGGCGAATCTCACTCTTCCTTTGTTTTCTGCGTCCTCCGCGCCCCTGCGGTGAATCCCTCTGTATCTGTTTCCTGCCTCGTTGTCCGTGGCAAGGAGCTTGCGTTGGCATCCTCCGGCTTCCCTGCGCGGGACGGCGACGTCCGGGCCTGGGAAGAACCAAGCAGGCAGTGGGGATTTCCCCACGATGATGCGAGAAGACCCATGACCACTCTGACTTCCACTCATACTCTTGCCGACCTGGTGGCGGAAAAACCATCGCGGGCCAAGGTGCTGGAGCGATACGGCCTCGACTACTGCTGCGGCGGCACCAAGTCGCTGGAGGCGGCCTGCCGCGAGCTCGGCAAGGACTGGTCCTTGATCCTAAGCGAGATTTGCGCGCACGACCGGTTGTCTCCGGCGGATGCCCATCCGGACGGATCCTGGCCGCTGGGCAGGACGATCCAGCACATTCTCGACGTTCACCACGTCTACCTCCAGGAGACGCTGCCGAGGCTCGTGGATCTCGCGGCCCGGGTGCGCGACGCACATGCTGTGCGTCATCCGGAGCTGCAAGAATTGGGCGCAACGATCCGGCGCCTGAAGGACGAGCTCATCCCTCACATGATGAAGGAGGAGCAGGTGCTGTTCCCGATGGCACGCGCGCTGGAGGCGGCCGGCGGCCCGCTGAGCTTCCACTGCGGCAGCGTCGCCAACCCGATCCAGGTCATGGAGATGGAGCACGAGTCCACCGGGGAGGTGCTGCGCAAGCTGCGCGCGCTGACGAACTCATACTCCGTGCCCGCGGACGCATGCGCGAGCTACCGCTCTCTGATGGATCGCCTGCGAGAGCTCGAGGAGGACATCCACCGGCACATCTTCGAGGAGAACCATCTCCTGTTCCCGAAGATCAAGGCCCGGGAGGCCGACCTCTGGAACCAGATCCCGCACTGACCGACGGCTCGGGGACCCCCGGGCTCAAGGGTCCGGTCGGGAACAAACCTGGCCAATGCCGGCCGCCGAAGCCTGCAGCCCGTCAGATCTCCTTCCAGACCTTGGCGAGACTCTCGCCGAACACCTTGAGCTCCCACTCGCAGAAGTAGCCGAATGGCGTGGTCTTCACCCGATAACCGTTTTCGGTGAGGCGCCGGCCGATCTCCGCCATCAGGTTCGCGGCGACGGCGGGCTCGGCATTGTCGGCACCGAGGTGGGTGAAGGAGTGGAGCACGACGTTCTTCAGCTCGCGCTTGTTGGCCAGCCACTTGACATGCTTCAGGCAGTGCCGGACGACACGCGAGTGCTCCTCATCCCCCTGGTCCTTGGACTCGGCGTGCAGGAACACGACCACGGCGTTCTCGGCGCGATCCTCGACGTCCACCTCGAGCGCCTCCTCGAGGGTCTTCGAGTAGGACTTCCACCAGAAATGCTGCGCGAGGAAGGTCAGCAGTTTCATCCGTTGCCCCCCAGCTATTCACGTTGGCGCCGGCCGCCATTCTGCGAAAGCGTAACCGTCATTCCCGCGAAAGCGGGAATGACGGTCAAGCTTTGCGGGAATGACGGAAGGGTTGCTTTCTGCGGCGGCGCTTGTTCGCCTCCGTACAATGCCCGCCCTGAATTCGGAAACCTCTCCCGGAGTCGGCGAAGGGCCGACCGCGTGGGAGGCGTTTGAAGAGGGTCAGGCGACCGCAGAAGGAACGACACCATGGACTACGGGATGCACTATCTCGAGCAGGTCACGCCGTGGGAGGCATTGATGCGCCGGATGGACCGGGTGCTGGCCTCGGGGCGGACCCGCTTTCAGGACTACTTCATCTTCCAGACCGGCGCCTTCGGCAAGGTCCTGGTCCTCGACAAGGACTGCCAGTCGACCGAGCGCGACGAGTTCATCTACCACGAGACCCTGGTGCATCCGGCGATGCTGCACCACCCCTCCCCCAAGAGGGTGATGATCGTCGGCGGCGGCGAAGGCGCGACGCTGCGCGAGGTGCTGCAGCACAAGACCGTCACCCAGGCGGTGATGGTCGACATCGACGACCAGCTCGTCGAGATGGCGCGCACCCTTCTGCCCGAGTGGCACCAGGGAGCGTTCGACGACCCGCGCAGCGTCGTGGTGTGCGAGGACGCGCGCCAGTGGCTGGTCGACCACAAGGAGCCGTTCGACGTCATCATCATCGACCTGAACGACCCGGTCGGTGAGGACAACCCGGCGCGCCTCCTGTTCACTCTGGAGTTCTTCCAGCTGGTGCGCTCGCGTCTGAATCCGGGCGGCTTCATCGGCATGCAGGCGGGAATGATCCTCCTCACCCACCAGCAGGGCCATCCGATCATCCACCGCACCGTCCGCGAGGCGTTCAAGCACACCCACACCTACTTGAACTACATCCCCGGCTTCTTCCTCAACTTCGGGTTCATCCTCGCCGGCGGCGACTCGGACCCGGAACAGGTCAGTGCCGAGACGATCGAGCGGCGCATCGCGGACCGCGGTCTCAAGCTCCGGCACATGAATGCTCCATTCCTGAAGTCCCGATTCGCCCTGCCGCGCGATCTCCTGGAGGCGATCCGCCGCGAGAAGATCGTCTCAACCGATGCGAACAGCTTCTGGCTGACCGAGGAGGGCGCCGCCCGCCAGGGCCCCTATCGGGCGGCGCCGACCGGTTGACGAGATCGGCTGCAGCGAGCCGCGCCAGCGGTCCGAACTGTCGATCGTCCCGGTGTCGAGAAACAAACAAGGCCCGGCGGGCTCACCGCCGGGCCTCACGCATTTTCAAAGCTCGAGGTGCAAGGGTCAGCCTTGCACGCTGCCCGTGTACTTTCCGGACAGGCCGCCCGCGACGACCTTCGGATCCGTGCCCTTCTTGACCGTGCACGTCGCGGTCTTGGCGTTGTAATCGATCTTGACCGCCTGGACTCCAGGAACGGTCTTGAGCTGTTGTTCCACCACCGGTGGACAACCCTGCCCTCAGGTCATTCCATCGACCTTGAGGATCACCGTTTCGGTCTCGCCTGCCGTCACCCCCGGCGTACCGGGCTTGTTCGTCACCGCCTCCCCGCACGCGAAGAGAAGGACGAGTGCCGACATGAATACCCACAAGAGTTTGTTCATCGATTCATTCCTTTCATCAACCGCCGGCCTTGCCGCGGTACCTGCCGTTCAATCCTGAGGCCACCGAGCTGGGGTCGGTTCCTTTCTTCACGGTGCAAGTCGCGGTCTTGCTGGCGAAGTCGATCGCGACTGACTCGACTCCGGCAACGGCCTTGAGCTGTTGTTCCACCACCGGTGGACAGCCACCCGCTCAGGTCATTCCCTCGATCTTGACCACCACGGTTTCCGTGTCCGCGGTCTGTCCCCTGTCCGTGGCGCATCCCACCACAAACAGGGTCCCGACGATCAATGCCCACAACGCCTTTGCCATCTTCCATGCCTCCTTCATGGGCCCCTCTCGAGACTCGTCCAAAGGGACGAGCCCGACCGGAGACCCTCAAACCCGAACGCCCTTCCAAGCCCCTGTCGCACGCTTTCGCGACGATCCGGCCCCGGAGAACAGCTCCTCTGCAGGCGTCCATCGATGGCCGGTATTCTGCCAACCCGCTTTCGGCCCCGGAAGGGTGGGCTGGTCGTGCCGGTCGCGCCAGGGCAACGCATGGCGTTGCGGGGCCCTCGAAGCCTTCGTTATTCGGGCTTGCCCCGCCGTCAGGGAAGGAACCACGAGTTGCATCGACCCGATCGCGCCCGGCGAGCAGTGCTCTTTGGGCTCTTCTGCCTGGTCGGCGGCGCGCTCCTGCAGATTCTGGCGGCTCGACATCCCGACCAGGTCGAGGCGATCTACGCACGACAAGTCTTCCCCCACGTCGCTTCCGTGCTGCAACGCCTGACCGCAAGCTGTCCCTGGTCCATCGGCGAGGGGATCGTGCTGCTCTTTCTTCTGTACTTCGCGATCCGACTCGGTTTCGGCACTCTGGCGATCCTGCAGAGGACGAGCACCGTCGGGGCCGCCTTCAAGTCCCTGACTCGTGTCGCAGTGGCCCTGGTCGGGCCCGTTTATCTGTTGTTCCTGTTCACCTTCGGTCTCAACTACCAGCGCAACGACGTCGGAAAGATCCTGGGCCTCGACATCCAGCCTCCGACCATCGAGGAGGTCGAGTCGCTCGCCATGGACCTCGTCGTTCAGTGCAATTCCTTGAGGCCGAAGCTTCGCGAGGACGGCGAGGGAGTGATGCGACTCGCTCGAGGGCGGCGCGAGTCGTTCTCCCGCGCGCGGGAGGGATTTCGCGTTGCGTCGCGGCGCCTGCCCATCCTCGCCGGCCCCTGCTCAACCCCCAAACCCGTCCTTGCCTCTTCGGCAATGTCGTTCGTCGGCATCACCGGCATCTACTTTCCGTTCACGTCGGAGGCCAACGTCAACGTCCTCTATCCGGAGCCCGAGATCCCCTTCGTCGCCTGCCACGAGATGGCTCATCAGCTCGGCTTTGCGCGCGAGGACGAGGCGAGCTACTTCGGCGTCGTCGCCTGCCGGGCCCATCCCGACGTCGAGTTCCAGTACAGCGGCGCGCTGGCGGCATTGCGCCATGCATTGGGGGCTCTTTCCCGATCAAACCCCGACGCGCACCAGAGACTGCTCCAGAGACTCGATGCGGGAGTGTGCCGGGATTTCGAGGCCTTCCGCACCTTCTGGAAGCGGTACGAGAGCTTCCTGTTCACCGTCGGCAGCTCGGTCAACGACACCTACCTCAAGTCCCAGGGAGAAGCTCAAGGAGTCGAGAGCTACGGCCGTTTGATCGACCTCCTGGTCGCCGAGCGGCGCGCGCCCGTTCCGCCCCGCTGAGCTGCTGGATCCTGGCTCTTGCGGGTTTCCGCACAATTCGCATTCGATGAGAGAGAACGAGCGCTTTATCGGGGACTGCCTGGGATCAGTCGAACCACGGTTTCCCACACAAAACCCGGAAGAGCGAGAATCTTTACGTCGCCTTGCCGAGGGGGTTTACTCATTTGGTGGAGCCGGGCGATGGTTCTGATTCACGACGCTCGCCGCCGTTGTCTGGAGGTCACTGCCATGAGGAACCAATCGGTGTCTCAGTCCGTCCTCGGGTCCGTACCATTGGTGTTTCTCGTCGCTCTCACGGCCGTCGGTGGACGATCGACGTACGCACAGGAAGCGCCTGCGTCCGCGGCTTGCGTGCTTTGCAAGGGTGAAAAGCAGATTGCCTGCATCTCCTGCTCGGGATCGAGTGTCGGCCAGCGACCTTGCCAGGATTGCGACGGAAAGGGGACGGAGGATTGCAGGTCGTGCAAGAACGGGAGCGCGGAGTGCCCGTCCATCTGCAAGGACGGGATGGTTCGATGGACGGGCGGTGACAAGGATCCCTGCAAGTTCTGCGGAAAGCGGGGCACGGTGAGCTGCAGGGAGTGCGCTGCGGGCAAACGGCGGTGCGCGGAATGCGGCGGCGACGGCAAGGCACAGGGACCGTGCCGCGACTGCGCTGCGACGGGACTTCTGCCCTGTCCTTCTTGCAGCACCAAGGCGGATTCCTTGTCCTGCCTCTGGTGCCAGGGGAAGAAGTCGCGGCCCTGCGGCGCATGCAGCACCGCGGAGGTCGAACCGCTGGAGTGCGGCCATTGTGCAGGAACTGGAACAGTCGTCTGCAAGGATTGCCATGGTCAAGAAAGGGTGCCGTGCAAGCGCTGTGGGGCGACCGGACGGATGCGCGTGGAGAACCGGTACCTCGACACCGGGGATCGCGGAAAAGGCGGAGTCCATGACCATGAGATGTGTGATGGCAGAGGCGTCCTCTTCTGCGGGAAATGCAAGGCTGGACGGACCGCCTGCCCGCAATGCATCGAGGGAAAAACCACCACCTGCGTGCTCTGCGGGGGCAAGAGAGATTCCACGTGCGGCGGTTGCGCGGAAGAGAACAGCATTCGGCCGCTGGAGCTGTCGGGAAGGATTCTTCTGGAACGCGCCGAGGCCAAGGCCGCGATTCCCTACTTCGAGACGGCCCTTCTGAGAGCAGAAGCTCACCTCGCCGAGACTGAGCGGAAAACCAGGAGCGCGCTCGACCAGTTCTCCGAGGACGCGGAAGGGATCGACAAGCTTGATGCCGTGCTGAGGGCAAGCATCGTGGAGTCGGCGCGCAAAGCGATCGAGAAGGCACTGGAGGAGATCCGCAATCAGAAGAAAAAGGAAATCAAGCGCCTGCGCGACCTGCTCGCCAAGGCGAAGGCATCGGCATCGAGATAGGACTGCACTTCAGATGATCCCCTCTTCGAGCTCGGTGGTGCTCCTGCACCTTGTCCTCTGCACACCATGTTTGGCGCAGGAGCCCGCCCAGGAGGACCCCTGGAAGAGGCTGTCGACGCTCGAGAAGAACGTCGAGGACCAGGGAAGACAGATCGAGGAGCTGACGCGTGCGCTCGAGTCCCGCGGCGGCGGGCTCACCGCCGGATTCGACAACGGCTTCTTCGTCCAGAGCCCCGACGGGAGGGAGAGGCTTGATCTGGGCGCGCTGCTCCAGATCAACGGCAACTTCTTCGAGCGCGGCCTCGAGAACCGCGACAGCGAGTTCATCCTGCGCCGCATGCGGTTCGAGATCAGCGGCGAGTTCTACCAACGGTTCATCTTCAACGTCGAGCCGAAATTCACCGAGAGCAAGGTCGAGCTGGAAGAGGCATGGATCGGCGCCCGCTGGGAGCCGGGAGAGCTGTTGATCGGCCGGATGAAGGAACCGTTCAGCCTCGAGGAGATGAACCCGCAGAAGCACCTCGACTACGTCAACTTCTCGATCCTCAATCAGTTCGTGCCGGCGGAGGACCACGGGCTCACGTGGCTGGGGTCCGCGGGGGCGGGCCGTGTGCAGTACGGCGCGGCCCTGTACCAGGGAAACGGAAGCGAGCCTCTCGTCCGGGACGACGACGTCGCCCTGAGAGTCGTGTTCAAACCGTTCGCGCCGACGGATTCGTCGTTGCAGGGACTGCAGATGGGCGCAGCCGTGACCGCCGGCAGGTCCGACGAAAGCCTGGCCGGCGAAGAGCTGAAGACCGAGGCGCGAGTTCCATTCCTCGACTTCGAGCCCGGGAGCGCGCTGGACGGAGACAGAGTCCGCCGAGGTCTCGAGGCGGCGTACCTTGTCGGCCCGTTCGCCGTCAGCGGCGAATGGATCAGCATCGAGGAGGAGGTCGTCGGTTCCCTGGGCGAGGATCGATCGCTGACGCGCGGCTGGTACGTCGCGACCTCCTGCGTGCTCACGGGCGAGAAGAAATCCTTCCGCGGAGTCCGGCCGGAGGCGCCCGTCGCCGGCGCGAACGGATCGAATGGATGGGGCGCCCTGCAGCTCGCGGCCCGCTTCTCCACCCTCGCGCTCGACGACGACTGGCTGACGACCGGACTCGTCGCGCCCGAGGAATTCCCCCGCCGCGTCCAGAGCTTTGACATCGGCTTCAACTGGTACCTCACCTACTACACCCGCATCAAGCTGCACTACCTCCACACCCACTACGACCGCGACATCCTGTTCGACGACCAGTTCCGCTCCGAGGAAGACGCAGTCCTCGTCCAGTTCCAGATCAACTTCTGATCCGCTGCAATCTTTGGCCGTCATTCCCGCGAAAGCGGGAATCCAGGGTCTTGCGCCCGCCCGCCCGTAAAGGATCTGGATTCCCGCTTTCGCGGGAATGACGACCAGTGCAACTTCGCGGGAATGACGACCAGTGCAACTTCGCGGGAATGACGACGAGTGCGGTTTCGCGGGAATGACAACCACTGATCCTCACCGCCGACACGTACCCCGGATCGCCGTCCATGGATGACCGCGATTCGGGACGACATACTTGCGCCGTCTCACTTTTCGGACGCATTCAGTCGGAGAGTGTCCAGTGAAGGCCTCGAGCTCGCTGGTGATCAAGGTCGTCTACGAAAGGGATGGAAGGCCCGCTCAGGACGTCACCGTCATCGTGCATGACGACTCGGAGATCGGTCCTCTTCCTTCGATCCACGAAGCACGTACGGACTCCGGGGGTGTCTGCGTGTTCAAGGGGCTGTCCGCAGGCCGATACTCGGTGTTCGCAGATCGAGAGGGCCTCAGGGGTGCTGTAAAGGTCGAGATCGAGGGGAATCAGGAGAAGGAGATCGAGCTCGGCCTTCCTCCGGGATTCGACGTTCACGGACACGTCGTCGACGAGCACGGAAAGGCGATTCCGGGCGCGGACATCTGGCTGTCGATGTTCGACAATTACTGGGGAGGGCGCGTCGTCACCCGATCCGATGGAAGAGGATCTTTCTCGATCTCGTGCATCGCACATTCTGCTCGTCTCTGCGCCCGTGCGGATGAGTACATGCCTTCCGCGGTGGAGTACGTTGAATCTCGAACCACCAGGCCGGTCGAAATCGAGCTCGCGCTTCGTTCCGGAGGCGGCTCACTCGCGGGCACGATCCTCGATTCGGACGGAAAACCGGCGGTCGCGGCCACGGTCCTCGTCGAGCACCGGCATCGAAGGCGCTTGTGGTCCAACGAGATTCCATTCTGGACGCGGGTGGACGAAAGAGGGCACTTCGAGCTGCTGGGACTGGAAACGGGACGAACCCGACTCACCGCCCGGGCCAGGAATCATGCGCCGTGGCAGACGCTCCTCAGAATCTCACGAAGTCGCAACCGGCCGCTCAGCATCCGTCTCGTCCGAGGTGCCACGGTCGAGGGCAAGGTCTTTGATCCACAAGGTCGGCCGGCGGGCGCGGCAGTGTTCGTCGGAGACCTCCACTCTTTCGCGAGTTCATGGACGAGGAGTCGCGAGGGCGGGACGTATCGGATCGACGACGTGGTGCCCGGTGACTTTGAGGTCGTCGCGGAGCATGACAGGTACGGCCGCGACCGGGCGGCACTGCATGCACTCTCCGGCGAGACTGTGCATTTTGACCCAGTGCTCAACCCTGGAAGAGTGATTCGCGGCCGAGTGATCGACAAGGACGGGAACCAGCTCGAGAGCTACCACGTCAACCTGCGGCAGACCTCTCCCGGCCGGTCCGGTCGGGAGGCACGGCACGTCGTCACGGATGCCGGCGGCTGCTTCGAGTTTGCCGCCTGCGTGAACACTGACCACGTTTTGACGGTCAGCTTTCCCCCCGGCGGCAGCTCCGACGCGGCGTGCCTGCCGATCGTTCGACCGATGCGGAAAGAGAGAGTCATCGTGGTGGACACGGCGCGCAGTCCGAGCGTCTTCTTCGAAGGAAGGGTCGTGGACGAAGCGGGTCGGCCGGTGGAACGCGCCGGCCTGTTGATCTGGGAAAGAGGGCAGAGCAGTGCCCCGGTGGTCCAGTGCAAACCCGACACCGGTCGCTTCCACCACGGTCCCTACTCTCCCGGAAAACACCGGATCCACATTCATGCCGACGGATACGTAGCCGTTGAGGTCTCGGAGGTCGAGGTTGTCGCCGGCGAGACGCGTGACGTCGGGGAAATCACATTGAGAAAAGGGGGAACGTTGCGTGCGAACTTTCTCGCATCGGAGGCAAGGCTGTTGAAGAACTTGGAGGTCTGGGCCGAGGCGTTGCTCGACGGAAAGAGATCAAACCTCTACTGTCCGCGCGGAGAGGGACAGCCTCGAACGCTCGCGCCCGGCGACTATCTGCTGCACTGGAGTGGAAGTCGTTGCGCGGCATCCCTGAGACCTTTTTGCATCGAGCTTGATCGGGAAACTGCAGTTCACGTCGAGGTCCAGCAAGGGATTCCGTTGAGGATCAAGCTGCTCGGCCGGCCTGCCTTCTCTGCTGTGGAGCCACGCGACACCAGCCTCATCGTTCATGTCTTGAACTCCGACGGGAAGGTGATCTCGGGGACTCTTGTCCAGGCCTCGGCCTGGAAGTCCCTGCTCACCTTCCACCACTCGCCAGGCTCCTATGAGATTCGATGGGCCGTGCTCGATGCGAGTGAGCTCAGTGCCACCTGCAAGCAGACTGTCCGGGTTGACGATCAGACTCCCGGCCGACCGCCGATCGAGATCGAAGTCGCACGAATGAAGAAGTAGCGCCCCGTCTCGTCGGTCGAAGATGTCGTGTGTGACCCACCGTGGTGTTGATTGCGGCATGAATGAGATGCCGGTTCACGGACGGCGTCAGCGTTGAAGGTTGGAGGTGAGAAAGCTCCTGGCCATCGCGCGGCGGATTGCTTCATCGGCCTGCGGATCGCCGATTACGTACTGGAGGAAGCAGAAGCACATCTCGTCGGTGGTCTCCTCCCCGTAGCGCACGCGCCGCGGAGGCTGGGACGGGTTGTAGGGGTTGTCCGCGGAGTTGTCGAAGCTCGCATAGAGGTCGAGCCGCGTCCCCCTGGGCAGCGAGACCGGATCGACGTACCGGTACTACCCCTGCCAGTTGAAGTCCCAGCTCTTGATCCAGATGAGAGGCCGGCTCGTTCCGTCGGGCAGCGTCGCGTCGATCTTCATTTCGTGACCGATCCAGTGCATGTGCGGCGAAACTGCGACGATG
>Ga0247727_10000346_pt1 | contig 112710 bp, 98 predicted proteins | sample WisWelCaveWW1625_FD_202498 | JGI IMG/M metagenome (GOLD analysis project Ga0247727, IMG submission 202498) | Biofilm microbial communities from Wishing Well Cave, Virginia, United States - WW16-25 | ecosystem: Environmental > Aquatic > Deep subsurface > Groundwater > Cave microbial mat... | reverse complement strand
TTTCCTTATCAGGAAAACTCTTAAAAATCTGCGGATCCAGTTGAGAAGCCGCCCCCTCAAGAGCCACAAGATGAATTCCGTATTCTTTCTGAAAATAGCCAATTAATTTTTGAATATTACGCTGGGCCTCCGGAATGGCGTGAGCGTCCTGGATAAGAATGACAACAGGCTGCAAGCTGCAAGCTGCAGGCTTCAAACATTCCTCTGCAGCCTGTAGCCTGGGGCTTGAAGCCTGAAACACTTCCTGAATTTTTCCCAGGGCTTCGGGAACTTTGATGCTCAAAAGATTATCCGGAAGTACCTTTTGCACGACCGCTCCATCCGCGGTAGCAACTGCATAAGCAGGAAGGGAAACAAAATTTGTGGAAACGAACGCCGTCAAAACAAAGAGAGATACGGCGCGGTGGAATCCCGAGGTTTGTTTTGAGATCTGAGTGTTAGTCATTTGGCTTTATAGTTTTGCTGAGGATAATAAAAAAATTTAATAAGTTAAATTTAACATGTGGCACTTGAAATGGCAAATTTTATATAGCTTTAAAGTAGCATTCCCTAGCAAAAGATAACTTTTTAGAGTGAATTACGCGGCCCGGGTTGCGCGGAGGTAGGAAAAAGATTAAGGGCCGGTACGAATCTCACGAGGGGCTGTGGCGGACGGACTTGACGGCTTCGAACATAAGAAGAAGCGCAAGGACAAACAGCAGAAGGGCAACAAAACCGATCGTATCAAAAGAAGGGTTTTGGGAGAAAAGTTTTTGGACAGCCTGAAGGATCATAACGCCAAGCGACCAGAGCGTCATGATCATCACAAAAATCATAGGAAGCGCGCTCACCCAAACCTGCTTGCCGGCCCGGTAAAGCCAAACCGAAAGCGTCATCAGGGTCAGCGCCGCCAACAGCTGATTCGAAGTTCCAAAAATTGTCCAGAAAATTTTCCAGGCCGGAATGAGATTCCCCTGTGAATCGGTCATTTGAATACTGACACAGAAAAGCGGAAGAGCGAGAGTCAGCATAGTCCCAACGACTCTCCCCCGCACGTCCTTCCAGCCTGTGAGTTCCTGGAAAATATACCGGGCAAGGCGTGTGGAGACGTCAAGCGTATCGTAAATAAACGTGGTAAATGCAAGCAGGATAAAAGACCGCGCAAAATCCCGTGGGATTCCGAGCTCCTGGACAAAGCGGCTTAAACCCTCAGCATATATGCGGTCCGGCGAAGCCCCGGCAAGAGGATCGCCTTTGGCAAGAATCATCACAGTTGAAAGCGCCACCAGTGCCACAAGCCCTTCGAGGAGCATTCCCCCGTAGCCTACCATCCGGCAGTCGGTTTCTTTGGCGATTTGTTTGGAAGTGGTTCCGGAACAAACAATCCCGTGGAACCCGGAACAGGCGCCGCAGGCAACCGTCACAAAAAGAATCGGAAAAAGCGGCATTCCTTTGGCGCTGGTAAAACCCAGAAAAGCCGGGTATTGAATCGTTTCACCGCCAAGGAAAAGCCCGACAATTCCCATAGCAAGTGTCACATAAAGGAAAAAGCCGCCAAGAAACCCTCGCGGCTGCAAAAGAAGCCACACCGGAATCACCGACGCCACAAGGCAATAAAGGAGTAAAAGAAAATTCCAGACCTGCTGAGGCGTCAGGAAAAAAACCGGCGGCAACGTGGTTGGAAACTTTGGTCCTATCCAGATACCCAGCACCACCAACAAAAGAAAAATGGGCGTTGCAATACCAAGCGACATCTTAAAGCGGTAAAGCGAAACTCCCATCACTAAACCAATCACAAGATAAAGAATGGAAGAAGTTGCGACCCCGCCGCCAAGTTCAGGGTTGACGAATGAACCGCTCGTAAGATCCGTGAAGGCTGTAATGACGTAAATCAGGGATAACCAGACAAAAAGCAAAAAAAACAGATGCCCCTTGGGCCCCAGATAATCTTTCACAATTTCGACGATTGAAGTCGCGCGGTGCCTGATAGAACTCGCAAGGCTTGAGAAATCGTGCACCGCTCCAAAAAAAATCGCGCCGAAAACAATCCACAAAAGGACGGGAAGCCAGCCAAACCAGATGCCGGCTAAAATGGGGCCCACAATGGGTCCCGCGGCCGCAATGGCTGAAAAATGCTGCCCTAAGAGAAACCCTTTTTGAGTGGGGACAAAATCAATACCGTCATTGATCTCAACAGCCGGAGTGACTCGGTCCGCTTTTAAATCAAATTGGCTTGCGACAAACCGGCCGTAAGAAAGGTAAGCGAGGATAAATAAGCAGGCAACACCGGAAAGAATCCAGAAAAGGCTCATCTCATAAAATGAATGAAGTTACGGGTGATCCGATTTTGTTTCAGGGAACCGTAGCGTGCTGTAAAATTTCATTCTCTGTTTTGGCGACCTTAGCCTCTTGAAAAACCAAACACAAAAGAATCACTGCTACGACTGCGGATCCCCAAAAAACCAGGGGAGAATTTTCATATTTAATCACCAAAGGAATGGACAAAAGCGCCACCATGTTCATCACCTTAATCAGCGGGTTCAAGGCAGGGCCCGCGGTGTCTTTTAAAGGATCTCCAACGGTATCTCCGGTGACCGCAGCCTTATGCGCTTCGGAGCCCTTTCCTCCGTAGGCTCCATCTTCAATCAATTTTTTCGCATTATCCCAGCCGCCGCCCGCATTGGCCATAAAAACAGCCAATAGCTGGCCTGAAAGAATCATACCTGCAAGAAAACCTCCAAGCGCTTCTTTTTTCAGAAGAAATCCGACAAGAAGCGGCGCCAAAATCGCAAGTAGAGCGGGACGGATTAATTCCTTCTGCGCGGCCTCCGTACAAATAGCAACAACCCGCGCATAATCCGGTAATTTTCTGCCTTCCCAAACATCTTTATCCTGCAGCTGAGCTCTGACTTCATACACAATCAAAAACGCGGCCCGGCCCACGGCTTTAATGGTCAGCGAGCTAAACAGGAATGGAATCGCCCCCCCAATGAGCAGACCGACAAATACATTAGGGAAAGAGACTGAGAGTGTGGCGGCGACCATCTCGTAGCTTTGTTTGGTGATCGTGCTGATATCGGTGATATAGGCATTAAAAAGAGAAATGGCCGCGACCACCGCTGAGGCAATGGCAATTCCTTTCGTAATGGCTTTGGTGGTATTTCCCACCGCGTCAAGATCCGCCAAAATTTGCCTGGCTTCTTTAGGCAGGTGCGCCATTTCTCCGATCCCGTTGGCGTTATCCGCGACGGGCCCGAACACATCCATTGAAATGTTATTGCCGGTCAAGGTCAACATTCCAATCCCGCACATCGCAACCCCATAAGCCACAAATGTCGGGTTTGTGCCCTGATAAATAAAAGCGGAAACCACGATCGCAAACGCAATCACCAAAATCGCCCACACCGAGCTTTCCAACCCAATCGCAAGCCCGGTAATAATGTTCGTGGCATGGCCTGTTTGGCAGGACTCCGCAATCGATTTCACAGGCGGTTTGTCGGTATCCGTAAAATATTCCGTCACGCGATTGATTGTGATCGCCAAAACAATCCCGACAAAGGTTGTCCAGACAGGGCGCATGTCAAGCCCAGGAATGCCCAGGCTGATCCAGAAAGGAAGCTGAGGTTGATCGGGAAACCGGAAATATAAGAACCCAATCAGGGTAAAGCCAATAATCGATATGACGGCTGAAAGAATAAAGCCGATATTAATGGCTTTCATGGCATCCCGGACTTCTTCCTTCGTGCGTACCGCATAGGTTCCAATGATGGAGCTCACAACGCCAACCGCCCGGACAAGCAGCGGAAAAATAACGCCCTTATGACCGAAGGAGGCCCAACCCAAAATCATCGCTGCCACAATCGTGACTTCATAAGACTCAAAAATATCGGACGCCATTCCGGCACAATCGCCCACATTATCCCCGACATTATCTGCAATGGTTGCCGCGTTGCGGGGATCATCCTCAGGGATATTCTTTTCAATTTTCCCAACCAGATCGGCGCCTACGTCCGCGGCCTTGGTAAAAATCCCCCCTCCGACACGCATGAAAAGGGCAAGCAAGGTTCCCCCAAAACCAAATCCTAAAAGCACCTCATAAGCCTTTTCCCCATAAATCATAAAGATTATGGTTCCGCCAAAAAGACCGAGGCCGTCTGTGAGCATCCCGGTAATCGTTCCCGTGCGGTAGGCAATTTTCAGGGCATCACTGAAACTTCCCCGGTTGGCAGCGGCCGCCACTCTTACATTACCGCGCACGGCCAGGTTCATCCCGACAAAACCCACCGTGGCTGAAAAAATCGAGCCCATAAGAAACGCACAGGCACGCCCAAGAGCAATGTGTTTTTCGCCGGCTGTAAAATAGAGCGCGGCGGTTAAAAGAAGGATCAAAAAGGCAATGGTTTTAAACTGGCGGTAAAGGTAGGCATTCGATCCGATCCGGATGGAGTTACTGATCGCTTGCATTTCAGCAGTTCCCTTGTCTTCCCTGAGAACCTGCCCCATAAGAATTCCTGCATAAAAAAGACCGGCAATCGCTGTACCAAGGACAGCCCACAGGGCCATCACTTCCCCTGATGAAAATTGAGTAAAGACGGACATTTTACCTCCTCTGGCTTACGTAAGCCTCGTTTGATTCTTTTAAAATTACATCAAGATTAGGAAGCCTATATATCGGCAAGTTCTTCATGAACTTTTGGTCTCTATTTTAGGCCAGCGAATGGACGCAATAATGGAAACGGCAAGAATCGCCCCAATCGTGCCAAGAGCAATCCCGGTGGGAACCTTGTAATAATGGGAAATGAGCATCTTGATTCCGACCAATATGAGGATAGCCGCAAGCCCGTAATGTAAATGATGAAATAGTTCCATCATCCCGGCCAAAGCAAAATAGAGGGCCCGCAAGCCCAAGATTGCAAACACGTTGGACGTGTAGACAATAAAGGGATCCGTGGTAATGGCAAGCACCGCAGGAATGGAATCAATGGCAAAGATGACATCGGTGGATTCCACCACAAGCAAAACGATTAAAAGCGGCGTGGCATAGAGCCGATTGTCTCTTTTAACAAGAATCTTATCCTTTTCGTAGGACTGGGTTACCGGCATTAATCGCCGGAAGAGGATTAAAACCGGGTTTTTCTCGGGGTGAATCTCTTTATCCTTTTCTGTCCACAGTTTGATGCCGGTAAAAACAAGAAAAAGGCCGAAAATATAAATCACCCACTCAAAATAATGCAAAAGCGCGATTCCCCCGGCGATGAAAAGGGCACGCATGATAAGCGCTCCCGCAATTCCCCAGAAAAGCACCTTGTGTTGATAGATTTTAGGAACGTGAAAATAGCGGAAGATTAATAGAAAAACGAACAAATTATCAACGCTTAGCGACTTCTCAAGGATATAACCCGCCAGGAATTTGAGTGCGGCATCCGAGCCACGGGCAAAATAAATCCCCGCATTAAAAATAAGGGCCAGGGCGATCCAGATAACGCTCCAGACCATTGCCTCTTTAACTTTGACCTCATGCGCCGTGCGCTGAAAAACGCCTAAATCCAAGGCCAGCAGGGCAAAGACTCCCAAGCCAAAACTAATCCATAACCACGCTTGTGTTGACATTGATTCCTCGTTTTGTGGGGGAAATATAACTTATTCAAACGGCCTAAGTAAAGGCTATTTTTTGATCCTAATAAGCTCGAGGGGGTTCAAGAAACTATTGAGGATAAAACTTCTGAAACGTTCTTGGCAGAAAGGGAAATAGACGGTTTAACGCTGAACACCAATCCGGTGCCTGACTTCCTTGCCTTGTTTCAGGTAGATGACATTTTCTGCGATATTATTTGAAAGATCGGCAATTCTTTCAAGATTGTGGCCCACCATCACCAGATTCATTCCAATCCGGGTGATGCTGGAATCTTTCTCCATGAGTTCTTCAAACTTGAAATAGAGGTCATCATTGAAATTATCCACCTCATCATCCCGGCTCAAAACCGAGCGGGCAAGCTCAACATCTTCATTTTTTAATGAGGTTAAAGCATCTTTAAGCATTTGAATCGTCACCGCCGCCATTTCCGGCAGCTTAACCAGGATCTCAAAACGCGGCTCTTCAAGAAGCAAAAAAATTCTTTCCGCGATATTCACGGCATGATCCCCCAACCGTTCAAGATCGGTATTAATCTTTAAAATTGAGGTAATCAGCCGCATATCGCCGGCCATCGGCTGCCCCAGCGTACTAAGCCTGTGGCCTTCCTCATCAATTTCGATCTCAAATTGATTAATCCTGGCTTCTTCCTCGATTACCTGGCTTGCGAGTTTCTGATCCCTTGAGAGTAGCGCCTTCACTGCCGTCTCAATGGCATGAACAACCAAATTCCCCATCTCAATTAATTTTTCCTTAAACTGCTTGAGCTCTTCATGAAAATGTCGGTCCATTGGATTGCCTTTCTCGCGTTAGCCAAACCGCCCGGTGATGTAGTCTTCGGTTTCCTTTTTATCAGGCGCAGTAAAGATCTTTTTTGTCTCACCGAATTCCACCAAAGCTCCAATATAAAAAAACGCGGTGTAATCACTAACGCGCGCTGCCTGCTGCATATTATGGGTCACAATCACAATCGTGTAGTTTTTCTTCAATTTATGGATCAATTCCTCAATTTTGGATGTGGACAAAGGGTCGAGCGCAGAGGCCGGCTCGTCCATGAGAATCACTTCCGGGTTGACGGCAAGGCTTCTGGCAATACACAGCCTTTGCTGCTGTCCGCCGGAGAGTTCAAGGGCTGATTTTTTCAAGCGATCCTTCACTTCTTCCCAAAGCGCTGCCTTTCGCAAGCTATCTTCCACAATTTGCTCAAGCGTTAGAATATTTGTAATCTTTTGAAGGCGCGGGCCGTAGGCCACATTATCAAATATGCTTTTGGGAAACGGGTTGGATTTCTGAAAGACCATTCCCACCATCCGCCTTAATGCAACCGCGTTCATATCCGGCCCGTAAATATTGACGCCGTCAATCATCACTTCACCCGTAATTCGAATATTGAGAATCGTGTCATTCATCCGGTTAAGCGTGCGAAGAAAAGTGGACTTACCGCACCCTGAAGGGCCAATAAAAGCCGTGACACATTGCTTCGGGATTTCAAGGCTGACCTCTTTCAAGGCCTGGGTAGCACCATAAAAAACATCAAGATTTCGCACAGAAACTTCGATAGCCTCATTTTTCTTTTCCGCTGATTCGTCTTTTTTAGGGAAAACCGCATTGGTTCGCTTTGAAAATATTTCGGCCACGGTACGCACCTCTTTTTCTGTACTTTTTTCGGTTGAACTTTCAACCGCCGATGATTGAAATGCAGTAATGGTTTTCATGCAGTTCTCCTTTCCGCGATATTAGAATGGAGCCCCGCGGGCATAGCCCGCGGTACCTTACTTGTCCGGCGGAATCCGCCGAAGCAACGAATCCTCCTGCGCCGTGTCCTTAACGGCACGGCTTCGGAGGATCCGTCCTCCGCATTCATCCCCGGCCAAGGCCGGGGTCTTCTGCGTAGGCGGATAAAAACCACCCCGCCCGAGGGTACAAGGGAGTGTAAACCCCCGAGCGGGGCTTCCTGCTCAAGGTTGCTTTGAGTTGCTGAAATCATTGCAAGGATACCTGGCCTAATTTTTTTCTAAAATAGGTCCGAAAAATAATGGCTGTTAAATTCAGTAAAAAAGTGAGCGCGATTAAAACCAAGGTTGTCCCATACTGAATGGGCAATGTCACTTCGGCATTGGTGGACTGAGTTGCCATAATAAAAATGTGATAAGAAAGTTCCATAAACTGATCCAAAGGATTGATCATGGGAATGACCCCGTAAAGATTTACAACCGGGAGTCGAGGTAAAAAATAGGCGCAGCCGGTAAAAAGAATCGGGGCGGTTTCTCCGGCGCCGCGGCTGATAGCCAGGATTGCCCCTGTTAAAATGCCGCCTCGCGCCTGGGGCAAAACAACATCACGGATCGTCTGCCACTTGGTCGCACCCAATGCCAAAGATGCCGCACGATGACTATGAGGAACCGCATTCAGAGCCTCCTCCGTAGCCACAATAATCACAGGCAGCACTAAAGCGGCAAGCGTTGCAGCGGCCCAGAGCATGCAAGGCTGTCCAAACAAGAGACCTGTCCTTAGAACGGCGTCGATGTTTCGCCCGACAAAAAGAACAAAAAAGCCCACACCGAAAAGGCCGAATATGATCGAGGGAATTCCCGCAAGATTATTCACCGCGGCACGAATGACACGGAAAACAAATCCGTCACCGGCGTATTCCACCAGATAAATCGCCGCCCCGATCCCAAGCGGCAAAGCGAGAAGAATCATCAGAACCGTAATCGCAACCGTTCCAAAAATGCAGGGAAAGATTCCTCCTTGGGTCATGCCTTCCACGGGGGCTTGCGTTAAAAATTCCCAGCTGATAGCTCCCGCGCCCAACTGAACGATTTTACTCATGATATAAAGCAGGGCACAAAGAGGGATTAAGGCGCACAAGCGAACTAATCCGAGAAAAAAAGCCTCTTTCCAATCAAAATGCCGTATTTTTAGTCTTGGAACCACTAACGCTTTGATGCCCACCATGTCACATCCTCAAACTTTGCCGCATTCGGTTAAGAATCAGCTCTGAAATGATATTTAAAATAAAAGTCAGGCCAAATAAAACGGCCCCTACGAGAAACAACGCATAATAATGTTCGCTGTGGTGGGCCACTGCGCCCAGTTCCGCTGCAATCGTTGCCGTCATCGTACGCACACTTGAAAAAATATTGCCTGTGACGAGAGCCGCATTTCCCGTCGCCATCACCACAATCATCGTTTCTCCTAACGCCCGGCCAAAGCCGAGAATGACAGCGGCCGAGATTCCGGAGACTGCAGCCGGTAAAACCGTTTCCCAAATCGTCTGCCATTGGGTCGCTCCTAGGGCATAAGACGCGTCGCGGAGTTCTTTGGGAACAGCCCTTAAAGCGTCCTCCGTGATCGTAATCACAATCGGCAAAATGACCAGTGAAACACCCAGTGCCCCCACAAATGCATTCAGCCTGAATTTGGTGTGTAAAATATTTTGAATCAGGCTCGCCGCCACCATGAGCATGAAGAAGCCGATGACCACTGAGGGAATTCCGGCAAGAAGTTCCAGGGTAGGTTTAAGGGTCTCACGCACCTTGGGAGAAGCAATTTCAGAAAGATAAACCGCACAGCCGATTCCAATAACAGAAGAAATCAAGGTGGCGGGCAGTGCCACGAGAAAGCTTCCGCATAAAAGCGGAATTAATGAATATTTTGGAACCTCCGAGACAGACTGCCACATCATCTTGAAGATATTCTTTCCTTCCCAGTCGTCATATTGCCACAGGCCGACCAAATGAAACGGGTGGCCTGTTTTGAAGAAAAGAACCGCTTCTTTAAACAAAAAGATGAATATGAGGGCGATAATGAGGACCGACGACACCCCGGCAAGCCACAAAATTTTTTCGACGAGCCTTTCCGAAAAAGCGTTTTCCTTGCGGGTTAAGGCGTGTTTGATTCTAGAAACTTGCTCCCCGGAAGAGTCACTTGCTCTTCCGGGGGCATTTTTCCGCCTACGCAGAAGACCCCGGGCTTGCCCGGGGATGAATGCGAAGGACGGACCCTCCGAAGCCTTGGCGAAGGAGGGGTGCTTGCTTCGGCGGATTCCGCCGACAAGTAAGGTACCGTGGGCATGTCCTTCTTCGCTTAGCATACTCTCCGCAGCAGCAAAGCTACGAAGGACGAGCCCACGGGGCTCCAGACTTACCTTTGCAACCTTGTTACTCAAAGCACCGGCTTTATCCATAAACTCCCTTGATAGTTTTGTTAAGCCGTTTGTAATGGAATATATCCGACTTCCTCCACTACTTTTTGACCTTCGGGGCTCAAAATCCAGTCGATATAGGATTTAATCGCGCCCTTGGGTTTAAATCCGGTGTACATATAAAGGTAGCGTGCAATCGGATAACGGCCCGTCCAGGCAGCTTCGAAATCCAGCTTACCATCAGGTTTAACGGGATTGACGGCCTCGGATTTATCATCCTTTTTAACCGATGTAATCTTAAGCTGCGTATTATTGATATAATACGCGGCTCCGCCATAACCAATCCCGCCCGGATCTTTGCTCACAGCATTGGCAACAGCACTTGTTCCCGGCATGGTTTGGCAGTCCGGAGCATAATCTCCATTTTTCAAAACATGCTCTTTAAAGAATACATACGTTCCGCTATTGGATTCACGGCAATAGCGCAAAATCGGCCGGTCATCCCCGCCAACCTCTTTCCAGTTGTTGATTCTTCCGGTGTAAATTCCCAGAAGTTGTTTCAAGCTTATCTCCTGGACAGGATTTGCGATATTAACCACAACGGCAAGGCTGTCAAATGCGCTTTTAACTTCAAAAGGGTAATACCCGGCTTGTTTTGCTTTTGCGATTTCCGCTGCTTTGATCGGCCTGCTGGAATTAGCGATATCCGTGGTCCCGTTCATCAACGCGGCAATCCCTGTTCCCGAACCGCCCCCGGTGACTTGAACCGCTGCGCCCGGATTTTGCTGCATATAACGTTCTGCCCAGCGCTGACCCAGAATCACCATTGTGTCAGAGCCTTTGACCGTAATATTTTGCGCTGCATACCCTGAAGGTGCTGCGGCTAACACCGCGGCCGCCATCAATCCTATAATCTGTACCTTAAGTTTGTTCATTTTCATCTCTCCTTGTTTATTTTATTTAGAATTTCCAAACCAGATCGACCTGGAACCGGCGCTGCTCCTGATCAAGCACGCCCGTTGAAGTTTCAGCCATGATGTTATTCACAAAATACATCGCGGTATTAAGCGTCAAGCTATCCGTAAGCCCATAGCCCATTTTGATCATGCTGCCGCGTTTATCCGTGTGACCGTCTCCAAAATCGCTGTCATTAAACGCTCCCACGACAGCATTGGGTTCAATATAGCGGTATTGGTAGGCAATTTCCCAATCACCTTTTTTGGCAATACCGCCCAACTTGGCTCCAAGGGCCCAGGCGTCCGCTCTGTTTGCCGGGGTTCCTTTAATCCCTTTAGGCACGTGCTCGTCAACGTTTCGGGCAAAGTCAAAAAAGAACCGTGTCGGAACTCCGAAAGGATAGATTGCAAGTTCGTGGTAAATTTCTACAATCTCAAAATCCTGGGCATCCAATTGAGTCCCGGGAGCAATGTTATTGGAATTCCCACGGGCAAACGAGGTTCCCGCAACTACGAAATTGCTGTAATCCGCGTAGTTAAGGAAACTGTAATAAGAAACAGCGGATGTAAAATCAACAGGACGTTCCAAACCCGGGATGTAGAAAACAGGATTAAAACCTCCCTGCAGAGCCCAAAGCTGGGAATCGCCGCCTGAACCCGAAACCGCGCTTGCCGCGTTTCCAAGCTTGGCATCCTCATCCAGGATAAATTGTCCGGCCGTTGCAAAGAAACCAAGGTCCACGGTATCGTTCTTAAACAGTTTCATTTCAACCTTTTCATAAGCCCCTTCAGGCCGAACGTCGCGATCCCACACAATCTCGGAGGAAGCCCGTTCAAATGGGTTCACGACTTTACCGGCACCGATCTCAAGATTTTCAATCGGTCCAATCTTCGCCCAGGAAGGATTGTAAATTCCGTAAACCCTTTCGATCGTAATGGGCTTAAAGGTAAACAAGCCGTCCATGGTTTCGTTGGTGGAAGTCGGATCGGCATAAGGTACGCCCGAAGCAAGGGCAAAGCCCGCCGTAAGGTCATACGGAAATTTCTTTTCAAATCCAAATCGCAGACGATAACGGAAACGATTTCGCGGATCGGTTTCAGCTAAGGTTCCATTGTGATAATCAAATGCTTCATAACGAAGCCGGACATCCCCGAAAAATTTAAGATCCTTGAGCCATTTATTGGCGCCGCCAAGCGAGTTGTTTAACCGCTCATTAAACTCATAATCACTCATCGGAGGAGGAATTTCAGTGCCGGCCACGGACGGGGCTGCTTGCGGAGGACGGTTTTCAAGCTGACGGATCTTGTCATTTTGCTGACCTATAGTACTCTGCATTTGAGTCATCTGCTTCTGCAGTTGATTGATCTTTTCAAGCAGATCCGTATCCTCGGCAAAAACACTCGGAACAAACGCTGTGAGGACAATCACAGCCAGCCACATTGAACTTAATTTTTTCATCACTTCATTCCTCCTTGTTTTGTGCTGCTTTTTAAACACGTGTTAATTTTCTTCATTATAAAAGTCCTTTTGCGCGTCTTGCTGCCGGTAAAGAACGCCTTCTTTTCTAAGGGAACCCATATCTTTTTCCACTTGTTTTGTAATTTCATCGTACAAGCGGAAATCAACCGGATCGAGATGCGCCTTATTTTCAAACTCACGGATCAGCGTTTCAAGCCTCGAACGCTGTTTCCTTAGTCCTGCGACGATAAAGTCTTTATTCATCTTTCACCTATCCTCAATCAAACTATAGAAGACTTGTGTTTAAAACAAATGAGGTTCATGTAAAGTCCGTGTAAATTCCGATCCTGCTGACACCCAAATGAGCCTCCGGCACATTTCCCGATCGAATGAGCCAGGACTGCAAACTTTGATTGCGGGAAGCGGCTGGGACGACCATTGCCTCATGAGTGACTTCACTCACAGGCGGAATTAACTTAACACTCGACTTTCTTGACCGGCCTTTGATTTCGACTTCAGCTACAAAATTGATCGGAATCATTTGATCCTCCTTGTCTAAAGACAGGTTAATTTCGAAATGCCAGGTAATCTTTCTTGATTTGTCGAAGCTTCTTGAGGTTTAGAGTAATCTCCCTGGTGCGTTCGTCATACATATCGTGATCGTGAATATCAAAGCGCGGCGTGGCTTCAAGATTCTCGATTAATTCAGACAGCAGTGATTGTTGCTTGCGAAGTCCCAGGATCATCAATTCTCGGTCAAACATGATTTACCTCCTTGTGGTTATGGCGAAACTCTAAAATAAAGGGGTAAAGATCAGATGATTGGGAAGTAAAAGGGAGGTAAAACCTTAAAGGGGGGACACGTTACTTTTTGGGGATGTCTCTTTCAAAAAAGTATCGTGTCCCCTCTTTACGCGGACGCGATAGGAAGGGTAAAAGAAAAGGTAGAGCCTTTGCCGGTTTGGCTTTCGCAATGAACGCGGCCGCCGTGAAGCTCTACGAGGTGTTTGACAATCGAAAGCCCAAGCCCCGTGCCTCCCATTTCCTTGGAGCGGGCCTTGTCCACGCGGTAAAACCTTTCAAAGACGCGCGGGATTGAACTTTCCGGGATACCGATCCCCGTGTCTTCAATTGATATCTTCATATGTTCCCCGGCCAAATCCGCTTTGAGGATGATTCGTCCACCCTCACGGTTAAATTTGATCGCATTATCGAGCAAATTTAAAAGGATTTGGCGCAATCTGTCGCGGTCGGCAAGAACAAGGGGCAATCCTGGTTTAGAGATGCGGTGTTCCAAGTTTATCTTTTTCTCTGACAACGGCTTCTCAAACACCGCCAGGGCTTTATTCACTTCCTCTTCGATTGACAGAGATTCCATCGAAAGATTGACCTGGTTGGATTCAATTTTCGAAAGTTCCAGAAGTTCATCAATTAAACGCCCCAGGCGCCCCGCGTCTTCCCGCATCATTTTAAGGAAGGCCTCACTGCGCTCCGGGTTGCGGTACGCGCCGTCAAGAAGCGTCTCAATAAATCCGTGCAGGGAGGTCAACGGCGTTTTTAATTCATGGGAAACATTGGCGACAAATTCCCGCCGCATATTTTCAAGTTTTCGGATCGTACTCACATCATAAAAAACCAGAATACCGCAAACGCCCTCCCCTTGCGGAAGGCCAATCACATTTACCTTAAGCCACTTCCGCTCAGGCCCGGACAGTTCTATTTCTTCTGAAAAACTTGCCTGCGCGCTCAGTGCCTGGTCCATCATCTCATCTATTTTTTCATCCCGCACCACTTCAATAAGGCTCTTGCCCGGCAAACGAGACGCCGCATGAAATATCCGCTCGGCTTTGGGATTGATCATGAGGACTTCCTTGGCGCGGCTGACCGCGATCACGCCTTCCTCCATGTTCACAAGGATGGCTGAGAATTTTGCTTTTTCCGCTTCCGCTTCCGCAACACGAACCTTTAAGGAAGAAGCCATCTTATTCATCACCCGCACTAAAAGGCGAAGTTCCCTGTCCGTGCCGATAAGTACGGAAGGGTTCCACTCACCTTTCTGATAGTGTTCGACCGTGCCTGCTATCTGGGATATTTTTTCGAGGCGGCGGCTTTTCCGCCAGGCGGTGAGAAGGATTGACAATAACAGCCCTAAGGCAAATCCAAGGAAAAAAAGCAGCCAGCCCGCGTCATTCATAATCAAAACGATAGCCCACGTTTTTGACCGTCACAATACGGTGTGCTTCCGGTTTGATCTTCCGGCGCAATTGCCCCACGTGCATATCAATCGTCCGGGTCTCGATATTTACCGATTGATCGTATCCCCACACTTGATCCAGTAAATGCTCGCGTGAAAGCACCCGTCCTTCGGCTTCCACAAGAGCCTTCAGTAGATCATATTCTTTGGATGTCAGTTCGACATTTTTTCCCTTTAAATTCACCGAATGCTTTGCCGTATCCAGCTCAAGAACGCCGGCCTTAAAAACCCTTTCCTTAGGCTTGTCCTGGCCGCGCCGCAAAACAGACTTCACCCTTGCCACAAGTTCCCGCGGGCTGAAAGGTTTTGTGACATAGTCGTCCGCTCCAAGCTCAAGGCCCAAGACTTTGTCCGTTTCCTGACTTTTGGCGGTAAGCATAATGATGGGGATATACGAGGTCTTATAGTTTTGCTTCAGGATTTTGCAAATTTCAATACCATCAAGCTCAGGAAGCATGAGGTCCAGGATAATCAGCCGCGGCTTTTCCTTTTGAGCCAATTCAAGGCCGAGGTTGCCTTTTGTTGCGGTCAGGACACGGAAGCCCGCTTCCTCAAGGTTATATTTTACAAGCTCGACAATATTTTTTTCATCCTCTATGACAAGCAGTGTTTCTTTCGCCATACTTTCTCCTGAATGCAAAAAGGGGGAAAGGCTTGTTCCATTCCGCCCTTCCCCCTTGAAAGTGATATAACTTGTTAACGCGATCTAAACAAAAACTAAAAAAATCAATTACAGAAAACCCGGTAATCAACCTTTGGGAAAATGTTATTGGTCTTCTCAAGTTGATGTAGCCACCCCTCGTTCAGCTGGTTATTCATCAAGTCTTCGTAAAGCTGGTTAAAATTGAGAATATGTTCCTTCGTCCTTTTTTCGGCATAGGGCACCATTGTTCCCGTATGCATGATAAATGCCCAGTCGCTTGATTGAGCTAGAAACAGCTCCCGCGCAGCCTGGTTCAGGGCACGTTCAATTTTTCCATTCTGGCCTTTAAACCGGTTGGCCATTTCATTCATCCGGATCGAAGCCCTGTGCAGGTGACGGTAAATCCAGTGATTTGAATCCGAAAGCCAGGTTTCACAATACCCTTTCCATCCCCAGCTTGATAAGGACGGCGTTGAAACCTGATTCACCGGATAAATTTTTAAATAATCAGACGGCGTAATTAAACGGACTGTTTTCTGGTCAAACGCCATTTTTCTGATAAAGAAATTGAGAAACTCAGGGCCCTCATACCACCAATGCCCGTAAAGCTCGGCATCATAAGGGGCCATAATGAGGGGTTTACGGCCCAGAAGATCATAAAGATATTCAGCCTGCTTTTCCCGGTTGAACATGAAGTTAGCGGCATGAGAGGCCGCTTTCTCCAAAGCCCAGGCCCTGACGTAAGGCTCCTTGGAATCACTCTCCCCTGTAATCCGGTAATATTTGATGCCGGTGTTGACCCTCAACCCGTCCGGGGCAATATAAGGTTTAATGTAATCATAATCCAGGTCAAAACCGATATCCCGGTAAAACTCGCGGTAGTCGGCATCGCCCGGATACCCTTCCGCTGCAGACCAGACTTGCTTTGAGGATTCCAAATCCCGGCCAAACGCAGCCACCCCTGAGGGGCAATAAATCGGCGCAAAAACGCCGAATTTCGGCCGCGGAGACGCATGAAGAATACCATGCGTATCCGTCAAAAAGTATTTAATGCCCGCTTCCTTCAGGTATTTATCCAGACCGGGAAAATAACCGCATTCCGGAAGCCATATGCCAGGAGCGGTTCGGCCAAAAATCTCTTCATACTGCCTGGCAGCGGTCTGAACTTGAGCCCGTGCCGAGGATTCACTTCGGCTAATTAATGGAAGAAACCCGTGCGTCGCTCCGCAGGTAATAATTTCAAGATGCCCGCGGTCCTGGAAGCCTTTAAACGCACTAACCAGGTCACGTTGATAGTGATTCAGAAAAGTGTCTTTGGCGCGCGTAAACTGCCAATAATAATGAAGCGCAATATCCTGGAAAATGGGTTGAAAACGGGTCCTTTCAACTTCTTTATTGGCGAGTTCGATTAAGTTATCAAGGTGCCGGAGATAGCGGGTTTGGAGCAGCTCGTCCCGGAGCATTGAAATCAAAGGCGGCGTCAGAGACATCGTGATTCGAAAAGGAACATTGTCCCTTTCAAACCCTTCATACATATGAATCAGCGGAATATAAGTTTCGGTAATGGCTTCATAAAGCCAATTTTCTTCGAGGAAATATTCGTGTTCGGGATGGCGAACGAAGGGAAGATGTGCGTGCAGTACGAGCGATAAAAATCCTTTTTCCATACTTGGACTATTCTCCTTATTAAATTAAGCTTTTAGGACCGGCGCAGGTCTTTCGGTACAGCGTTCCACAATAGGTGTAATAATGCGTTCTTCCACCCCATCGGCGGAATAAGCATGCGCGTCAAGGACCTGCTTGCCATCCGGAAGTGCAAACCGCAAGGTAAAGGTTCCGTCCGGCCGAAGCTTGACGGGCTTTCCCTGAAGCGTCACGGTCGCATCCGGTTCTGTTGCACCGTAAACAATCAACTCACAATCTAAAATAAACCAAAAACCCCGCTTCTTCACCATTCGAACAGGACTGCCCAGGCTCGAAATCACTCCTGCGCCCGAACCTGAAGAAATGGCTCCTTTGAGGCGTTCCTGCATCATCTTTGTTAACTCCGCGGAGCTTTTCCCGACATCAAATCCCCCCGAAAGAGCATAGATCTTATCAAAGTCAATATCCATCCACTCTTCATCGAGGACATCGGACATGCCGTCTCTTGGTGTTGTGACTTGATTTGAACGTGCAAGGGCGACAAATCTCCCGTCCCGGTGGAGAAGTCCAATTTCAACCAAATAACTCCGATTGGGCTGTACTTCGACATACCAATTCGAAGCCATTCCCTGAAGAAAAATATCAATGAAGGACGGCAGTCCTTTATTACTTGTCACATCGTAAACCCTTAAAACCGAACGGACCCCATCCCAACTGCCCCCAATCTGCGCAAGGCACCTCTCCTGATGATCCTTCTGAATTTCCCAATAGGTGTAGAGCCAGTAAGGATCCCGCACCAATAGGTAGATAAAGTTATCACCGTAATGTTCGGGCAAATGATCCAAACGTCTCCAGAATTTTTCCTCCCGCTTATTATGCTGTCCAGAAGCAACTTGCTCAGGCTGAGCGGGTTGGGCTTGTTTTTTTCGGCGGGCCTCTGAGGATTTCACCGGCTCGGTTCCGGATTTTGCAATCTCAACAAAACCTATTTCAGAGGCCACAGGAATAGCAGACTTCTTAATTTTGGGGGGATTTTCTAAATTCGATTTTTTCTTTGTAACTTTTTTCTTGGCTGAAGAGGTAATGCGGGAGACGAGGGAAGGCTTTTTTTGTGCTGCGCTTTTTTTCTTAGATTTTTCTTCTTTATTATTTTCTGCTTTTTCTGTCTTCTTTTCTTTCTTTCCAAACCAAGCCATTAGATTTCTCCTCGTTCCTTAAATAAGCGTTAAATATTAAGAAGTAAAATAGCAAGAATTTAACTGCGCACGCGTATTAAGATAAGAAATCTAATGATGTTACGGCTGATTGTAAAATTCCTTAAGCCTCTTGTCAATCGCCGATTGCGTATGTTTACAGAATATGCAATGTTTATGCCACATCACGCTGATATTTTAACAGATTGAACCTCCGCAGCGATACTACTTAATTCATTTATAAAAGCTTTACCGAATGTTGACACTCCGGTTTTTCCATTGAGATTAAGGCCTAGGACCTCAAGATAAAACTGCCGCAGGTTGTCAGAGGCATTCCCTATAACCTGGATAATCGAAATAAGCTCAGAAAGCCTGAGAATCGCTAAAATTTCCGGTTCAACCAAAAAAACAAGTATTTTACCCTTCATTTCTGTAGGGATGCGAAGACTTCCGTCAGCCATTAACGTCACCAAATCTTTTTGTCCGACCGTTCTCCTGATCTTTCGCTTAAGCGCTGAGTAGTTTAAGCTTCCCACAAACGCCACGGGACGAAACCGGGCTAAAAGTTCAGGCTGACGTGAAGCATAAATCTCGGAGCTGAATCTATCTTTTTTAGATTTTTGACGGGAAGCCGAAATGTTTTCAAAGGGCAGCAGAAGGTATCCCTCTCGTCCTAAAATCTTATTTATCATTTGCTGCCGCTCTTTCTTCTCATCCGGAATTAAAGGAGCGTGAATGGCAAAAGACAAACTCTTTTCAATCTGAGGAACTCTCTCACGCCGGCCGCGGATCCGGTGAAGATGCTGAAAAAAAAGAACGGGGTTCTTCCGAACTAAAGACAGCATTCTGATTTCAGACCGCGCAGCAACCATACCGCTCAACTGATCCCATTGCCGGGTGTGTAACAGATTCCAGGTTTGCTGCCGTCCTGCGGTCTGGATACTTTGCTGAAGCCGGCTTCTCAACCCGCTGAAGAATTTTTGCCGTTCTGCAACCAGCTGGTTTTTAACTTGGTTAAAATATTCTTTCAAGGCCGCCAAAACTTCGGCTTGTGACAACGCATTGCCGGTTTCACTGACCACATCGTTGCGCTGGGCAAAACTCACCACCCAACCCGAACTGTCACGAAGTCCCGACACCTCTAATTGAATCCTCATTTCAATATCCTCATCCTGTTCCCAGCCGGGCAATTTGCTTGAGCTCTGCCGCAGTACTGGAAGACGCCTTGTGACAGTCTGAGAAGCGACTGTCTTAGAAGCTCCATTCTTTCGAACCCCGTTTGAGTGCTCCTTCAACCATTCCCAAGCCTCTTCGGGATCTTGGGCCACGGTGGTCAATGTGGCCTCAGAAACTTCACCAGGTTCTCCTTCAGACGGATCGGGATTCCTGACGGATAATTTACTTTTACGCGGTTCGGTATGACGCCACCATTTTTGAAATAACTCTAATCTGAGACGGGATAAGGACCTGTTTTTTTTGCCGAAATACTGGGCAAGCGTTGGCTCAAGCAAAGGGTCCTGAACACCCGCTTTTTGAAAAAGGTTAGTCCACGCAATTACCTCATTCTCACGCTTTTCTTCATCCTTAGCCTGCGCCAAAATGCGGCGCTTTTGCTCACCTATATTCTTTTTCATCATGATAAACCGCTCACGCTGGCGGCGCCTGAGCTCGGTGAGGGCATCGATTTCGACTTGATTCACAGGCGGCCAAACATTGCCAAACAACTGAGACTTAAGAAGGCTTAACATGTCCAGCGGCTGACGACTCCAGCGTTTGACCGTCTCAGCGTCAGGGACAAAGGCCTCCGTGGATTCCGGATACACGTCGTTTTCAACATCATATGAAGGCAGGATAAGCGAATAAACGGGAAGCAGTTCGCGAGGCCGGTTTTTGCTCGGTGCGGCATATAATTTATCTTCTGAAATCGTTTCACGCTTTAGATCTTTTGAAGAAATAGGCTGTTTCCTGCTTTTTTTTCCGCCAACCGCCACAATGATTCCTTTGACCGGCGCCCCCAGTTTCATCAGGGATTCCAAACTTTCCATCTGGGCAATCACCTGTCCGTAGACCGTCTCCTGAATCAAGTTTTCCAATGCGGATTGCGACGCATCATCATGTTTGGCTTCGATAAAATAAAGCCCTTCTTCAAATGGAAGCCTGTTTTTTGCGGCAGGGTTCCGGGCCGTGATCCGGATCGCGGCATCAAATTCGCGAAAACCGATAAAGAATCCAAACGCCAATATCTCCACCTGATAATCTTCTCCCAAGGCGCTGCGGATCATTTCAGCGCTAAAAAGTTCGCCTGCTACTTCATAGAATGAACTTTCCGACTTGAGAGCCCTGAACCCCATAAGCCGCTGGATTTCTCCGCCTATTCCAAGCACATCTTTGTATTGGCCCACAAGGTATTTGAGATAGCCTAGTTTGGGTTCTTTCCAAAAATGCCTGACTTCGACAGGAGTAATCCGGTTTTTCGGGTAGCGGACGTGGCCGAAAAATCTGGCGGTTTCTTCCTCGGTATAGCCAAGCAAGTCTCCAAGCGTCATACGAAACGCGTCATTGATATTTTTATTTTTATTCGCGGCAAACAACTCAATGACGCTTTCAACCGTAGCCTTTTCTTTGGCGATCAGGTAATACGGCCAATCGCCTAAATCATAAAGCGGCGGGATAATGCCCACAAATTGCCCCTGGTGTTTTCTGGCAAATCCGATCCGCTGATTCATCTCGTCATCCACAAGGGAAAACGGGATAATCATTCCCTGCCTCGGCTCTTCAAATAGAGGTTCTCCATTCCTCAAAGGGCCTTCTGCTTCTGCGCCGAGTCCATTGTTTTCTTCAGCAAGGCTCCTGATATTCCAAATCTGCTCCGCAATTTCCCGGGTGGTTTCTGACCAGTCAAGAAGAGAGCGCTTCATGCGAAGATCCGTCAGCTGATGAATTTCGCCTTCGTTTGACTTGATAAAGCGTTCGACTTTCCCGATCACCCCTTGAAAGTCTTCCGCCAGCATGGCGTTCACAATTTCCTCCACCCCGGCTTTTAAATCCTTAGGCAAAGGAATTTCTTCCCTAACCTCGGAACGCGCAAAAACCGCAGTGCGAAACCCCACCGACTCGGGCAAAGTCTCAAAAGACGGTATCCCTGATGCCACGTTTACCAGGGGCATTGAAGTTGCTTGTTGAAAAGTTCTGAAAAAAAACTCTTCCGCCAAAGGTTCTGATCCTCCTGGGAAAACATCCTTTGCATGAGCCTTATCTGTAAAGCGGGTATACTCCCCTGTTTTTTCGATTTTGTTTTGCCGGGCAAGCGTGCGGATGATTTCATCCCGCCAGGCTTTGCGTAGGGGGAATGAGACAGGAGACAAGGGAAAAGATAAATCCTGCCCCCTGCCCCTTGTCTCTTGCCCCAGCAACAGTCGGTCCACCGTGGCCTGCGCAAAGGCGTCATAAAGATTGATTTTACCATTGTGCAGATGAAAATAATGCTTCCAGGAAACGTCGCCCTGTATCATCTGAAAGTACCGGTTTTCTTCCGGGACTTGCGTGATCCGGGGAGAAATCAAAACGTAGGAAACGTTTGCCTGTTTGAAGGCACGGGTCAAACCTTGCGTGTGAAAACCGCCGGCGATCAAAATCGTAGGGGCAGGCCCCCGTGCCTGCCCTTCAACTAATAGGCGGCCACGGGGGGCCGCCCCTACATTCGATTGCATCATCAATCGCCTTAAATTCTCAAACAAGGCCTTATCCCGTTCAACGGCAATTGCGTAAAACCGGAGGTGCGGCTCAAAATCTCTAAAAGCTTTAGGTCCGCCATAAGCCCGAACTATTCCTCTATGAATTCGAAACTTATCCCAATCCTCTCTTGTCAGCTCTAGCTGCACCAAGCGTCTTAAAAAGCCAAGATCAGTATTGAGCTGGTCTAGTCTTCGCACTCTTGGGTCCCTTAAAAAAGAGGATTTCATCTGCCGGATGTAGCTTTCCAATTCTTTAAACAAAACGGAGGGCTGCATTTCGCGAAGCAGCGGATACGCGGCAGTTTTCCGGCGAAGCTCCGGAAAGGAGGACGCCGCAATGTTTTTATTCAGGGCTAAGCCAATTAAAAAATGGCCGAATTCATTTGCTTCAATAACACCTGTCTGGTAGGCCTGCTGCCGTTCGTTAAAATGCATATTTTCTTCTTTGCTTTTCGGAAGCAGTTTGAGCGTTTCGATCAATTGAGAAATTTCTTTTTTGACCTTTTCCTGATCCGGTTCGAAACGTTCTGCCATTTCCCGCATAAGCACATTTAGATGCGGAAATAAAAAAGGGGACGGTTCTATTTTTCGGTCCAACAAAATAGAACCGTCCCCTTTTTTTGCTTTTTTCAACTTTCGGAGAAAAGCAACTAAGTCGGTCTTTCTTTCTTCAAAATTACTTATCGCCTGATCAAGATCCAGAAGTTTTTTGGGATATAAATGTTTCTTTTGAAGATCCAGTTTTTTCTGAAAGTTCTCAATCCTGCGAAGAAGCTTTGGCTTTACTTTCTCGGCTTCTAAAAAGGCCTGAATCCCCTGCTCGTAAAGGGCCTGGTCTTCAACCCCGTAATAATAGGCTTCATTTTCATTAAGAACTGCGGCACTCAAAGCGCCGGAGATCTCTCCTCTTTTTAGATAACCGTCGAAGATACGCTGCAATTCTTCCGGATTAGGGTACGTCCGGAAAAGCAGCGGGTCCACTTTGCCGCTGCCCCCTTCAAGGGCAATCAAGCCAAAACCGTATTTTTTTTGGAAATAATCAATGATCCCTTGTATCGATTTTTGAGCTTCGTAAAGGGTGTGCGCATCCTGGACCAACAGAATAGCCTCTGAGCTTGGCCCTCGAAAGACTTCCTGGATCGTGCCCAGTTTTTCCGGCAGTGTGATTTGAGCCACATCAGGAAAAAATGAAGCAGTGATTCCCAGAGGCTCGGCCATTTGGGCATAGACACAGGTAAGAGGAGATTCAAAAACGGCAGAGAGCATCAAAGAAAGAGCCACAAAAAAAGCTACTAATCTGTGCGCCAAGCGCCTGATTTTAGCCCGTGATTGTTTCATAAGAAGTGACATTTTTTTTAAAATGAACGGCAGGTAAAAATATACCCTCCCATTGAAGGGAAGTCAAAGCGGCAAGTGTAGAAGAGTAATCGGAAGTTAGACGAAACTGAAACTTGCTAGGAATTGCTAGTGCGCAGTCAACATTGTCCCACAGGGACTATCTGCACAGTACCGCGAACCCATACATCAAAATTTACGCGGTGCTGCTTTTAATCGGGCTTCTTATCTGTCTCGCCGGAGGAATCCTTCATCGACTTCTTAAATTCGCGTATTCCTTCCCCTAGTGCGCGGCCGATTTCAGGCAGGCGTTTGGCTCCAAAAAGGAGCAACACAACAAGCAAAATGACAACAACTTCAAGCGGCCCTGGCATACTCATAAATGCGAACAACCTCCTTGGACAAACAATGAACAGGGATAATTTATCAGAAATGGGCCTGAGATCGAAAACAAATTATTGAGCATCCTTAGCCGTCATGTCTTCGCCTGGCGTCAATTCTTTAATCTTTCCAAAAAGGTCAGAAACTTGTCCTTTGGCGCCCGCAGCAGATCCTCCGACCAATGATCCAGCTTTCTTGGTTAGATCAGATTGAGTCACCGCCGTAGTTGCCTTTCCGGTAATTCCGCCGACTTGGTCTTGTAAAACGGCTACCTGCTGTCCTGCGATTTCTTGGCCTGAGTTTAGCACGCCCGTCAGGTTATCTCCCAAAAGATCGCTTGGACTAATATTAAGCAATTTCCCAAATGTCGCGCTGTTTAATATTTTGACCAAAATCACATTCACCAGAACTGCCGGGTCTGTAATATCCGTGAAGACCTCTTTTTGGAGATTTAAATCGACGGCAATTTTCTTACCCGGAACCGGCGCCAGCCCTACAACTCCGGAACGATCTTCATAGCTGACATTCCGAACGGTGAGTTCCAAACGGTCCAGCTGAAACGGCATAGGCGGTTTCTTTCCTGCTTTTTCTTCTTTGGGTTTCGCTTCCGTCTTTTTGCCTGATTTCCCTCCCACAGAACTTAAAAGTTCCACATTGGAAACCCCTTCCTTATTTTTCTCAATGTTCACTTCCTGGACATTCAACCGCACCTCCGTCAAGTGAGTCTTTTTCCCCTGTAAAATCTCAGGCAGCACAAGGGAAATATAAATTTCGGGGATGCTTGTAAAAATCTTCTGCTCGAACCCAGCCGGGTTTTTCAGTTCCAATCCCTTGATATGGATCGTCGAGGGGAAATCATATTTCAAGCCTTCCACTTTTGTTTTAAAACCCGTAAGAAGGGTGACGGCCTGCTCAATGGACGTTTTGATCACGAGGTCTTTGGCGAGCACAAGAACAACAGCCAGAGCCAGGACGACAAAGAAAAGCAGCGACAGAATTTTTTTCATTTTAATCTCCTGAAATTAACTGACTTTCATTTTGCAAACTCCGAGGTACAGTGCGCACAACGGGTGGCCTTCAAAGGAATCACAGAACAGCAATACGGACAGTCCTTTGTGGTTGGCGCCTGAACCGGAGCCGGTTTCACTTGCGGTTTATAGACGCGATTGACCTGATTAACCACCAGAAAGATGGTAAAGGCGACAATTAAAAAATTGATGATATTGTTAAGAAACAATCCGTAATTAAGGGTTGGAACGCCGGCTTTTTGGGCTTCCGCGAGCGAAGGGAATGTTTGCCCGGTTAAGGTCACGTGCAGATTAGCAAAATCGACTTTCCCCAACAATAAACCAATCGGCGGCATTAAAATATCAGCGACCAGGGATGCCACGATTTTACCAAAAGCCCCGCCAATGATCACCCCAACCGCCATGTCAAGAACATTGCCCCGCATGATAAAGGATTTGAATTCTTCAAACATTTTGGTCATTTGAGATTGCCTCCAAAAAGTGGTTGATGGGGAAGCACGCAGAAACGATTCTCAATAAGCTTCAGCTTTTTGAGAATCGTTTCGTGGATTTCACCGTGAAGCAGGCGTTTAAAGTCCCAGCTTCTTCTGCATGTCTTCGCCGGACTTCTGAGCCTCTTTAGCCATTTGGTCCGCTTGCTTTTGCGCGTGCTTTGCCAGGCGGTCAGCTTTGCGCTGAGCCAGGATGCTGTCCTTGTCGACACCCTGCTTGCCCAGAACCGCAAACCAGTCCCCCATTTGATCAAACGCATTTTCCTTATATTCCGTGACCTCGGCCCAAGCCGTTCCGGAAGTCATAGGGAGGGCAGAAAATAAACCCAGAACAAGGCAAAAAACCGCAATCTGTTTCTTCATTTTAATCTCCTCTTTCTTTGTGTTCTACGCGGTTAAAGATACGGACGTCACGACCCGCATCTTACTCATCTCCGTCTCTCGAATCAACAAAATCTTTATTCATTGGTGGTTGCACATTTTTTGCGGGACAGGCCCTGCAAAAAATGGAGAGATGTCAGAATCTGTAAGGCTAGAATTTTGAGGAATTCAGGAGGGATTCGTTTAGGAAAAACGCGGCGGCAAATACAATCACGCTCAAGGCGCAACCAGCCCACAGAAAAATCTGCAAAAACTGGTCCCGATGTTTATCGAGGAAAAAATGTGGCCGGGTGGAAAAATGAAGCGCCCAGACGTGCCCGGGGACTTTCAAGGGGGCGTCTTTGCTGAAAAAGCGCTCCGCCCGGAGGTTAAAAGACCTGTCGTCATCAGAAATAAGCGAGCGATTGGGGGCATTGAGCACCCGGTCATCATTATAAAGCAAATGGTCCTGGCTCAACTGACGGGAATCATAAATTTCGTAATCAATATGAAAGGCCCCGGCGACACTGCGGAAAAGATCATTGGTACGGAGAGCCGCCACGGCAAAACCCAGCAGGGATTTTCTGCGGTCCTGAATATTTCCAAGGCCGTCTTCCTTTTGGAAAATGGGAAAAATCATTAAAAAGCCGGCTTGCTTGCGGCTTGCGATCGTAAGATCAATCCGGTTCGTAAGAATGACGGAGGCCGTATCCTGGGCTTTTTCAAAAGCCACGCGGTTAAAGGGATCTAACCCCAGCTCGTATTCCAGCTTGCCGCGGCTTGCCTGGCTCACATCAATAAATTTCGCCGCGAAACCTTGTGGGGTTTTCTCAATAAAGCGGACATCGAGTAAAGCAGGGTATCTTTTTTTGATATTTTGCTTTTGGATAAAAGCCGCCCACTGCTCCGGGGTCACGGAAGGGTTGGCCGCAAAAAGCCCTTGGACCCCATAAAGAAGGTTGAGATAAAAATCAAGGCGCTGCTTAACGCCCAGTTCTATTTGCTGGGTTCCCTTTTCAAATTCAGGCTCAAGCAGCCTTGACCAGCTGTGCTGAATCCAGAACCAGGAAAGAAAAGTAAATCCAAGGCAAAGCACGAGGACTAAAAATGGAAGTATGCGGAGGCGAAGAATGGCCGGGGATTCTTGGGTCATCATTAGCCCGAATTATAGGGAATTTTGAGCTAAAATCCAGCGAATAGTTAAGGTAGCCCCTCGTCACTTACAGTTCCTCGGGACGATAATTTTTAGCTTACTGTACTTTGAGGAAGGGGCAGCAAGACACAGCGGCTTTTTATTCAATCTTTGTCTTGCAGTCCCGATAATTTTTGCGCAGCTAAAAATTATCGGGGTGGCAGGAATTGAACCTGCGACATCTTGCTCCCAAAGCAAGCGCTCTAGCCAGGCTGAGCTACACCCCGTTGGAAAGGTGAGTTTAAAAGATGGAATGCTGTTTGTAAATACTCAAGATCAGGCACCGGGAAAGTGCTAACATCGTTAATTCAGTTTTGGCCATTTTTCTAAATGTTTTTTCGAGAAGATACAAAATTCTGCATTTTTAAATTTTCGGCCTAATTGGGTCTGGGCAAACGTGGCTTTCAAATAATCAAGGAGCCTGATCTCTTCAAAATCGGAAACTTTCCCCCATTTACATTCCGCCACCAGGTATTGCTTCTTTTCCGGTTGATAAGCGACAAGGTCGATCTCCGTCTTCCCTTCCCAGTATCGTGCGGCACCCGGGATAATATTCCGGCAATAATTTTCCCATTGGCGTGCCGCATGTTGATTCAAAATATGCTCTTTTTCTTTTGGATCAAGATGGATCCACCGGCTCCTAAATGGTAGAAATGTTCCGTAATAAAAGGAAAGTGCCGGATCTTCGATGCTGTAGAGAACTTTCTTGGTGCTTCGGGTGGTCTCGCCAAATGGCAGCTCCCGGCGAATGAAGCCCAAGTCTAAAAGAAGCGCTAACGGTCGAGATAGATTTCCCTGGGCGGTATTAAGTCTTGCTCCTAATTCACTCGGTTTCGTGACACCCCGGCCAATCAAGTCCAGTAGGGCTTTTGGAAGTGTTCCCATAATTCCCTCATCCCGAATCCAATAACCTGGTTCCTCGGATAAGATGCCGGACGGCCGGAAATAAAGTTCCTCCGCCTGTTGAATCAAGGCCCCCTTGGGCATCAGTTTCCAATAATGCGGAACCCCGCCGACAAGACTGAACCGGCTAAAAGAATCAGGATCTTCCATATCATATTTTAACGCACGGCAAAACCACGCGTAATCCATAGGTTCCAGCTTCAGATGCAGGCTGGCACGCCCATAAAGAGGCGCTTCACTCTGCAGGAACTGAGCGTTGAGCATGGATTGTGACGAGCCTGATACAAGCACGAGCGTTTTCAGCTTTTCAAGTTCATGATCGACCCACTTTTGCAGAATACTCGGGAGATTAGAGTCGCCCTGCACCCAATAGGGAAATTCATCAAACACGATCAATCGAGGGAGTTTCTCTCTCGACAGAAGGCGGAATAATTCAACCCACGTTTTAGGCACAATATCCCTAAAAATCGGCAGGGCATCACGAATTTCTTCGGTTAAATGGAGAAGCTGCTGCTCAGGGGTTCCTTCGACCGCCTGGTGGTAAACGCCGCCAAAATCCTCACAGGCCTTTCGAAGGATTGCCGTTTTACCGACCCGGCGGCGGCCGGTCACATACCCAAAGCGGCCCGCTCCCAGAGCGCGCTTAATTTTGGACAACTCTTCTTCCCGGTTCCAAAATGATTTTTGGGGGTTCATGCCTAGATGATGCTTGATCAACATAATGCTTGTCAAGCATTATGTTGACCCACGGCTAAAGGGGATTAAAAGATGGAGCGCTCTTTGTAAATACTCAAGATCAACCCTAAGCTAATGCACGTGGCCACAAAGGAGGAACCGCCGTAGCTGATAAGAGGCAGCGTAAGCCCTGTGATCGGCATCAAGCCAAAACTCATCCCGATATTAATGAAGACCTGCGCAAAAAAAACAGCCAGGATCCCCCCCACCAGCAGTTTGGCTTTCACGTCTGTCGTTTTTTCCATGACTTGAAAGGCTGCGTGGAATAAAAACCCATAGAGTGCCAGCAACAGAAGGCTTCCGGCAAATCCCCATTCTTCACCGATGACGCAAAAGATAAAGTCCGTGTGATGCTCCGGCACAAACTGAAGCTGCGTCTGAGTCCCCGCCAAATAGCCTTTTCCGAACAAACCTCCAGAACCCACGGCAATCCGGGATTGAACTGCCGTGTAGCCAGCCCCAAGCGGATCAAGGTTGGGGTTAAGAAACACAAGAATTCGTTTCTTTTGGTACTCTTTGAGAAAAGTCCACAGAAAAGGCGCTCCCACCAATCCCAGGAGAGCGGTGGCTATCAGATAACGGTAACGAATTCCCCACAGGAAAAGAAGCGCTAGGATCATCGCCACAAAAAGAAGAGAAGTTCCAAGATCCGGCTGCTTGATAATTAAAATAAAGGGTAAAAATACGATGCCGGCGGCCGTCACCACCGTACGGAATTCTTTTTCCCAGCTGTGATGACTCCCTAGAAAATTAGCCAGTACCATCACAGTCGCCAATTTAGCGAATTCTGAAGGTTGAAGCGCAAAGGCTCCGAGATGAATCCAGCGCTGGGCTCCGAGGCGCATGTCCCCTGCCACCATCACCCAGACAAGCAGCGCCAGTCCTATCCCGTAAAGCAGGTACGATGTGCCAAGAAAGGTTCGGTAACCGATTATTGCCACAACAAAAAAGGCTACGAATCCAGCCAGTGCCCAAATCAATTGCTTGGCGGCAAAGTCTTCAGCACTGTAATGAGAGGCGCTATGCACAAAAAGCACCCCCACGAGAATGAGTCCGAGCATCGAAAAAACAAGCGGCCAATAAATATCTTTAACCCACTTTGGGAGCATTAAGCTGCCTCCAGATTTGAATCATTTCTTTGACCACATGCGCCGCCGTAATGCCTCCGGGACCGCCGTGCTCCACAAACACAACAAAGGCAATCTCTGGCTTTTCATAAGGGAAAAAACCCGTCATCCAGCTATGGGGATCCTCCGGCGGTGATTGGGCCGTCCCGGTTTTGGCCGCCATTTTACCAAGATCCACACGAGCAAGCTGGCCGGTGCCGTATTCGGACTCCACGACCTGCAGCATCGCGCGTTTGATAATTTTAAGGTTTTCTTCCTTAATCGCAATCTGCGGGACCTCGGTTGCCTTGTCAAAATCGCGAACCACAAGGGTCGGCTCCACCCTTTTGCCCTCCTTGGCAATCATGGCGGTAAGCCGCAAAATCTGCAAGGGGGACACAAGCAAATACCCCTGCCCAATCGCAAAACTTAAAGTTTCTCCCTGATACCATTTCTCGTGCAGCTTTTCCTTTTTCCAGTCTGAAGTAGGAACGAGCCCAGAAACAAGGTGAGTGGTCTCAATCTGAAGGGATTTCCCCAACCCCATTTCCCTCGCGTAGCGCGCAATGTCATCCGGGGACAAACGGCTTCCCAGGTTATAAAAATAAACATTGCAGGAACGTTCAATCGCCTGATAAAGATCAAGGCTTCCGTGCCCTTCTTTTTGCCAGCAATGAAAAGGGCGCGCCCCTGCCCCCAATCGAAAAATCCCGGGGCAAAAAAACCGCGTGTTGGGTGTGATTTTTCCCAGCTCAAGGGCTGCCAGAGCCGTGACCACTTTAAACACGGATCCCGGAGGATACGTTGAACTGACACCGCGGTCGATCATCGGCGACACGGGATCTTTCAAAAGCCGCATCCGCTCCTTGCCTTGAGCGGGTGAGACAAAAACATTCGGGTCAAAGGCCGGCGAGCTTGCCATAGCAAGCAATCCTTCAGTGGAAAGATCCATAATCGCCACGGAAGCTGTTTTGCCTTTCACCAGTTCCATAATTTTCTTTTGTAACTCCAAATCTACGGTCAGCGTCAAATCTTTTCCCGGCTCAGGCAGTTTTTCCGAAAGCTTCCGGATTAACTCCCCCCGCGCGTCGACTTCAATCTGCCGCCCTCCCCGCCACCCCCGCAATTCCGAATCAAATATTTTTTCAATCCCCGCACGGCCTACGAGCGAGGACATCCCGAACCTTTCGCGGTCAAACCTGCGGTATTCATCTCCGTTGATTTTTCCAATATAACCAATCAAATGCGAAGCGGTTTCTTTATAAGGGTAGTAGCGGATGCTTGACATCTGGATCGAAACCCCCGGAAGTTCCGGGCGGTGTTCCTCCATCCGGAATACCTGCTCAAGAGGAATATCTTCTTTGATGACCGCAGGCGTGAAAGGGTATTCCCTGGAGGCGCTCATGTTTCGGCGAATCTGTTTCTCAGTAAGATGAAGAAGTTTTACAAGGCGGCCAAACACCTCAGGGGTCACGTCTTCCGGCGTTGCGACCACATCATAGGAAGGCCGGTTGGTGGCTGCAAGGTTCCCTTTGCGGTCAAAAACCTGGCCGCGCGGGGCCTCAAGAGGAATCAAACGGATCCGGTTTTTTTCGCTGAGCTCGCGGTAATAACGTCCCGTTAACACCTGGGTGCGGAAAAGGCCCGCACCTAAAACCGCAAGCCCCGAGAAAAGCAAAAGTCGAAAAATATTATGGCGCATAGCTACTGAAAAAGCTCATATTGTTTGACCGGTAACGAATCGTGAAACCACCGGGCCGTCAGATAAAAAAAAACCGGCAGAAGCGTACAGGTGTAAACGGCCGTCCCGAGCCCAATCCCTAAACTATTCCAAAAAAAATGAGAGCCTCCGGCCACGGAATACGACAAAGTAAAATTAAAGACTTGGATCATAAGGACAAACAGGAATGAAATAAAAAAACGAAAGAAAAGAGCTGTGCGCTCAATTTTTTGAATCACCCGTTCAAGAAGAACAGCCGCCGTTACACAGGAGAGGATTTCAATGCCAAAATGCTGCGAGTTGGCCAGGTCGCGCAAAAATCCCACGGCAAGTGCCACAGGGATGGTTTTTTTTATCCCCCATTCAAAGGTCGCGTAAAGAATCATCAAATAACCCAGGGTAGGCTTGAGAAAACCGATACGAAAGAAGGGGCTAATAGATAAATCCAGAATCAGAAGGATGAGCAAATAAAGGATTACTCGACCCGAGAGAACGCGAGGCATAGCACTTCCTCTAATTTTGAAAAGTTCACAACGGGGCGGATTTGAGCCGAAAGGTGCAAACCGCTTGCATCTTTGGCTACGCTTTCAATTTTGCCCACCCCGAGCCCTTTGGGAAACATCCCCCCTGAGCCTGAAGTGAGCACCGTTTCTCCGACATTCACAACCAGATTAAGATCGAGGTACGTCATCTTAAGATCCAGCGTTCCATTCCCTGCCGCAACGCCCTGGGCGCGGGTTTGATCTGTCACCACGCTCACCCTTGAATCGGGATCAATCAAAAGAATGGCTCTTGAGGTGGCATGCCCTGCTTCAAAAACCCTTCCCACGAGGCCTTCCGGGACCATCACAATCATGTCTTTTTTAATCCCTTGCGCTTTTCCTTTATCAAGGACAATGGTTCTTCGCCACGGCGACAAATCAGACCCAATGACGCGGGCGGCAATGGCCCGCCTCGAAACCTCTGATTTAAAGTCGAGAAGTTTTTTCAAGCGCAAATTTTCTTTTTTTGTTTCGTCAAATTGAATCAGCTGGGACTCGAGTTCTGCCGCCTGGTTTTTATAGCGGCTTTCCTCGCGGTAGGTCGTCCAGAAATCAACAACCGCTTCTCCCATATGGGCGAAAGTCCGCGCAATCGTGTGCGTTGCTTCAAGAACGGGTTTTAAAACCGTTAGGGACGTCTGGTGGACAGGCTCGCTGATTTGCGGATTCTGGAGGATAACGAAAAGAACAGGAAAAAGAATACCTAGAAAAAGAGTAGAACGCTTAAATCGCATTTTTTAGACCAGCGACACTAGACTCGTGACCGGTGCCTTGTGACTCGTTACTAGAGGGGAAGTCATTCTGAAGAACTTAGCGACTCAAAAAACCACTTCTCGACCCTGGTCCCTAGTCACTGGTCCCGGGTCAATCTTTAATATTCTTTATGATTATTGGTATTCACAGCCAGCCTCTTGAGAAGATGAAAGTCGCTCAGGTAGCGACCCGTCCCAAGGGCAATAGCCGTCAGAGGATCATCCGCGATGTGAACCGGCAATCCGGTTTCTTCGCTTACAAGTTTGTCCAGTCCGCGGAGAAGCGCACCGCCGCCGGCTAAAACAAGCCCCCGGTCAATGAGATCGGCCGAAAGCTCAGGGGGCGTTCTTTCAAGGGCAATGCGAACAGCTTCAAGAATGGTGGCCAGAGGTTCCGACAGGGCCTCGCGGATTTCTTCACTTGTAACGGTAATCGTCTTAGGCAATCCGGCCAGAATATCCCGGCCTTTGACATCCATCGTCGTTTCCTCTTCAAGAGGGTACGCCGAACCTATCCGGATTTTAATTTCTTCGGCCGTCCGTTCTCCGATCATGAGATTGTAGGATTTTTTCAGATGCATCATAACGGCTTCATCAAACTCATCCCCGCCAATCCGTATACTTTTGGAAAACACAATCCCGGAAAGTGAAATCACGGCAATTTCAGTCGTTCCCCCGCCGATATCAATCACCATATTTCCGGCAGGCTCATGAATGGGAAGTCCCACTCCGATCGCCGCGGCAATGGGTTCCTCTACGAGATAGACAGGACTGCGGGCACCCGCCCGCTCAGCAGAATCTTTGACCGCGCGTTTTTCAACTTCAGTGATACCGCTTGGAACAGCGATCACCACACGGGGACTCACAAGACGGTTTTTTCGGTGGACCTTGCGGATAAAATAGCGAAGCATAGCTTCGGTGACATCAAAATCGGCAATCACACCATCTTTCATAGGCCGAATGGCGCAGATATTACCGGGCGTACGGCCCAACATCCGCTTTGCTTCTTCTCCTACCGCAAGCACTTGATGGGTCCCGCGATCAATCGCAACAACGGAAGGTTCACACAACACCACGCCCTGTCCTTTGACATAGACAAGCGTATTGGCCGTTCCTAAATCGATTCCTATATCACTAGAAAAAAAACTGAGCAGACGATCCATGAAAAACATTTATCTTTGCATCCTTTTTGTGGGAGCTAAGTTACGCGAAGTGTGGGGAGTATAGCGAAAACACTTTCTACTGTCAAACAAAATTAGGCCAAAATTAGGCCTAAAACGGGCCAAACAGGAGGCCTCACGTAGTCGCAGAAACCATTCTTTTTCCGTCGTCGACTTCAACACTATCACCTTCCTGAATCGGAAGTATCTTGGACTCCTGAATGATCCGAGCCGATGAAAAACTGTCATAAAGTTTGTCAACTTCAACAGTTGCAATGGACTTGCCAGCCCTATCAACCGCCAATTTATCCCCCAAACGAAGCTGATTGGTGCGCCCCATATTGATCACAATATAATTAAGCGGACGATTAATTTTCATGACGCGCGGGGTGAGCGATTTGCCCAAGAGATCCTCAACGGTTTTAACGCGTTCCCAGGAATAAGCCATCTGATCTTCCTTGGCCTTGATCTCTTTCTTAAGATTTTCTCTTTCGGCTAAAGAGGTTTTAATCTGTTCCCGAAAACGCGCCATCTCCTTTTGATACCCCTCGACCTGCTTTGTCTGCCCGCTCATTTCATCACGAACCTGCCGGAATTTTGCCTCCACTCCTTGTTTTTCCTGCTCCGTTTCTTGAGTTTTAAGTTTTAGAAAATCTATTTCTTTTTGAAGTTTCTGCCTCTCGGGTTCTAAAATTCTTTGTTTCCACCGGGGATAGCCAAGAACGAATCCGGCCCCAAGAAGAAGCAAAATCAAAATCCCTGGAACCAGAAACCACAAGGTTTGAATTTTGTTTTTTTTAAGGAGTCGTTCTGGCGGCAGGATGGTCGGAGAAAGCGGGCTCATTGGATTTTTAATCGATCAAACTCCTTAAAAAAAGATGGAAAAGACGTCGCAACACAATCCGTATCTTCGATCACAAGTTCCCCTTCTAAGGCAAGCGAAGCGATTGCAAGGCTCATCGCAGTGCGGTGATCCCCAAAACTTTGGATTTTTCCCGGGCGAAACTTTTCAACCCCTTCAATCAGGCACCCATCAGACAGCTCTCGAAGTTTTCCTCCGATGTGGTTTAAATTATTAACCATTGAATGAATCCGGTCTGTTTCCTTCACCCGGAGTTCCTCGGCCCCGGAAATCAAACTTTCCCCTTCCGCAAGCGCCATTGCCGTCATCAAAATCGGAAGCTCGTCAATAAGGCTTGGGATTTCACGCTTCGCAATACGCGTTCCTTTAAGCCTTCCCCCTTCGACATAAATCGTCCCCAAAGGCTCGGGCTCGGCTTGGGATTGCGTCACTTCCACTTTGGCGCCCATTCGCTTCAGCACTTCAATCACACCCGTGCGCGTGGGATTAAGCCCGACTTTTTCGATCTTTATTTGAGAGCCCGGGATCATCGCGGCTCCGATGATAAAAAAAGCAGCAGCTGAAATATCTCCCGGAATTTCTGAATCAAAAGGTTTAAGGCTGTCTGTTTTTTCAATCACAAGCCAGTTCTCTTCAGTATGAAAATTTGCTCCTGCCGCTTTTAAAAATCTTTCGGTGTGATCCCGCGAAGGCGTTTCTTCATAAATCCGCGTTTTCCCCTCGGCATAAAGGCTGGCAAACAAAAGGGCTGATTTTACCTGGGCACTTCCCAAACGATTCTCAAAATCAATGCCTTGAAGCCGTCCGCCTCGGATAGTGAGTGGCGCAAAGTTTGCGTTATCGCGCCCCTTGATTTGCGCGCCCATCTGTTTTAAAGGCTGGGTGACACGGCGCATTGGCCGCAAAGAAAGGGAGGGGTCCCCCGAAAGAGTCGCTTCAAACCTTTGCCCGGCCAAGATCCCGAGCAAAAGGCGCATCGTGGTTCCAGAGTTTCCAAGATAAAGTTCTGAACGCGGGGCCTGTAATCCGGAAAGCCCTTTACCCTGAATAACGATTTTGCCCTCTTCGCTGAAAAGATCAATGGAAAGCCCCATGGCATGAAAGGCCTTCATCGTGTGAAGGCAGTCTTCAGCCTGGAGAAAATGCGTATAAGTGCTTTGGCCTTCGCTTAAAGCACCCAGCATCAGTGCACGATGAGAAATGGATTTATCACCCGGAGGGGTAAAGGAGCCTGAAAGAACACCGGGACCCAACACTGAAACAGTATGCATAACAAGGTAAGGTTACAAGACAACGGTCAAACGTCGTGCAACATTAGATCTTCCGAACGGTATCACCCTCTTTAATGGGAGATTCTTTGGACTCCTCGAGGATGGCAGCAGCGGAAAAACGGTCATATACTTTTTCCACCTGAATCGTGGCAATTGCCTTTTGGCTATGCTCGACATTCAGCTTATCACCCATTTTGATTTGATCTTTCAAACCGATACTGATCACGACAAAATTGAATTTACGGTTGACCGTCATCACCTGAAAACCGCTTGCGGCCGGGGCACTGGCCGAAGGAGCCAGTTGTGTGGTACCCGCATTCGCCAATGCACTCGCAACCTGGGTGCCGGGAAGTTGATTAGCTAAATCAGCCACCGTGGGCTGAGCGCCGATCACAACACCGCTAGCGGCTGGCGAATTCACATCAAAAGTTTTTTTACTTTCTTCAAGAGATTTAATCTGAGACTTAAGTTCGCCATTTTCTCCCTGGGCAGCTTCGAGCTGTTTTTTGTATTGGTCCCGCTCTTCGGTGTAGGCCTTAAGCTGTTCCTGGATTTTCGCGGCCGAATCCTTGTATTGGCTGCTCTCTTCCTGAAGAGCGGAAACCTTATCTTCCAACTGAACCTTCGCAGCTTCCAGAGCCACGCGTTCCCGTCTTTCAACATTCAGCATCTGGTACAAATAGCCGCTCGCGGCAAGCGAGCCGGCCGCAAGAATAAACACAAAGAAAATGCTAATTTTAACACCGATTAAACGCGGAGAGTTGGGCTGGCTTGCAGGTAAATAAGAAGGATTGGATTTATTGAGTTTCAAATCTGGCTCTTGCATAGTGGTCATCTGAACTCCTTCATGATTGGGGTGGTTTATGAAAACTTACTGGTCGGTATGCTAACATAGGCCCCAAACGATTTCAAGCGCGAGAATCGCATTTTTGGCCATTTGAGCCCAAGACATCCCTCCTAGATTAATCGGCCTTTTACTCTTTTGTTTGAAGGGTGTTTTCGAAAAAGAGGACGAAGTTATCATGATAGATTTTCTGTAAGACCTTGCGATCCAAATACAACCCATTCAGGGTCTCCCCCGGCAGGGCAAAAAAGGTGTATTGTTCTTTCTCGAGCACATCCCGATACGCACGCGCCACTTGCGTAAGCCAATCTGCGGTCTTTCCTTCCGAACTTGTCACGACCATATCCGTCCCAAAGAGAATCCGGTCCTGGTACTTTGTCACAAGCGCCCGGAATTTTTCAGGATTCTTCGAAAACCGCCGCAGGCCCGCGGTCAGAAAATCCATATAACCAAAACTTGTATCCGTATAAAGCTGCGGATAAGTGTCCATCAGATACTCGAACCGTTCGGATTTGATCGTAGAAAGACAAAAATGCGGGCAGATCACTTTTAAGGCAGGAAACTGTTTGAGCACGTTTTCAAATTCATGTTGAAAATACCCGGCATTGACATGAAACATAATAGGTACTTTTTGCTTTTCGCAATAGGCGTAGACCGCTAGCATGGAAGGGGCATCCAGCGGCTGATCATGAAAAAGTTTATTTCCGCTGTAAAGCTTCAGTCCCCGAGCACCTTTTTGAAGGTAGGACTGAAGTTTTTGAAGCTTCTCAGGATCTTTAGGATCAAGGGTCGGGAAGGCCAGGAACTGGTCCGGATACTCGTTAGCGATGCGGATAATCTCAAGATTATTTTCTTCCCAGCCGCTAAACCCCTTGCCCCCTAAGATGAATGTTGCATTTGAACTGCCCAGAATAACGGTTTTGACAATACCGTTTTGCTTCATGGCCTCAAGGAATTTTGGAACTTCCTGGATCGATTGAATGTGCTCGTGGGCATTCATGATTTGGAACTCTTGATCTTTTTTGCTGCCAGCCTCAAGAGGAAGGCTTGCACCAAAAAGAATTACCGCTATCAAAAGAGACTGGGAAATTAAGAGTGGGTAACGAGTTTTCACGGCGCTTTTGCGTTAGGCTTTAAGTTCTTTGGGAAGATGTTCTATTTTTGCCGCTAAGATAAAATCGTTTTCAGAAAGCCCTTTGATCGCGTGGGTAGAAAGCTCAACAACAAGCTTTCGGTATCCGGTCAAGTGGATATCCGGATGGTGGCCTTCCCTTTCCGCGACTTCAGCCATTCTTTGAATAAATGCTACCGCCTCCGTGAAGTTCTTCATGACAAATTCTTTCTGAATCACTTTGGCATCATCCCTTAACACCCAGCCCGCAAGGCTCTTCAAATACTCCTGGGCCTGGGTTTTCGAAAAAGCAGCCAGACCTCCCTCGCAGGGAACGCACCGCTTTTGGGTTAAATCCTCGCCCGGGTTTGAACTCATGACGATCTCCTCCGCCTTGATTTTGATTTCCACTTTAGCGGGAAAAGGTCGTTAAAAGCCGGATCCTCGTGCAAGATTTTTAGATCACGGTCTTTTTTGAGATAAGTAAAGTCGCGATAGCCCAGACGAATGGCAATCCTAAGCGAGTTCAGGGCGTTTTCCTTTTGTCCCGTGAGAGCAAAACTGCAGGCCAGGTTATAGTGGACCAGGGGATCGTCGGGACGCAATTTTGCAAGCCGCTTATCCATCTCCAGGCCTTTTTGGAAAAGCCCTTTAACGGTGTAGGCTTCGGCCAAGGACCGCAAGGCCTGAAGATAGGAAGGATTTCTTTCGAGTACTTTTTCAAAAAAAGTAATTTCATCAAAGTGAAGCGTATCGGATTTCATTACCATTTTTACTACCCTTTCTTTGCTGTACGATCAAGTTTTCCCGCCTTGATTCGAATCTCCCTTGTATGGTCATTCACAAACTTAAGCTCCACGTGATATGAAGTCTCGGGAAGTAAGTTTTCAGCCTTTTCGCCCCACTCCACACAGGAAATCGCTTTGGGATTATAAATAAATTCTTCGAACCCAATCGCTTCGAGCTCCTTGGGCGTTTCAAGCCGGTATAAATCGAAATGATACAGGGGAATGGGTGTGGGGTAAATATGCATTAACACAAACGTTGGGCTTTTGACCTCTTCCTTGCGGCTTAACCCAAGTCCGCGGGCAATGCCCTTGATAAAAGTAGTTTTACCGCTTCCAAGGTTTCCTTCGAGTGAAATAATGCTCCCGGGTTTGAGATTCTTCGCAAACTTTTGGGCAAAAAGAATTGTTTCATGCGGGGACCGGCTGATTTGCTTTGCGGATTTTATGGTTTGAGGCATTAAAAGTGAGAAAACCCTTTCTTTTTAAGCTTGGGCGCAGGAACCCTCTTACCCTCACGGCACCAAACAATCTTCTGTCGTGCGCTTGTCATTTCTCCAATCACAGAAAGCGAAACTTTCGGAAATCTTTTCTTCCAGGCAGAAAGCAATTTTTCTTTTTCACGCGAAGGAACTGTAAAAAGCAACTCAAAATCCTCGCCATCCGTCAGGGCATGTTCCAACGCTCTCACACGATTTCCTTTTGCCAACCTTCTTGCATCCCGTGAAACCGGAATGAACGCAACGTCCATACTCGCGCCGCAGCGGGATAATTCAAGGATATGTTCAAGGTCTTGGATCAAACCATCCGAGATATCAATCATCGAGGTCGGATGAAAATAGCGGATAAGAAACCGGCTTTCCTCAAGCCTCGGCTCAAATAGCAAATGATGCCTTAAAATTGAGCCGCCCAACTCCCCTGTCACGAAAATAGCATCTCCGCGACAAGCGTCTGAGCGCGTGATAATTTTTCCTGATTGAGAAATCCCGAGAAGCGCGACGGAAACAAAAAACTCGCGGGATCGGCTGATATCTCCGCCGGCACACTGGATTTTATATTTTTGGGCAAGCTGAATCAGCCCGTCATAGAACAGGTCAATCCAGCGCGGATTGAAACGCCGAGGAATACCCAGCGAGACAAGACACGCACTGGGTTCTCCCCCCATTGCTGCGACGTCACTGATATTGACAGCCAAGGCTTTCCGGCCCACAAGCCGCGGCGGAGTTTTGCCTGAAATGAAATCAACGCCGTCAACCAAAACGTCCGTGGTAAAAAGCCATTTCTTTTTTCCCCTGAAATTTAAAACAGCCGTATCGTCTCCAATGCCGAGAGGGCCCTGAAGTTTCCTAGGGATTTTTTTTATGATTCTTTTGATTAAATCAAATTCGTTAAGCGGCATTTTAAAATTTACCCTATCCCAAGCCCCGGGATATCCAAAAGCCGGCAAAAAAAATTCATGCCTGGCATAATGAGTTTGAAAAGGATCCCGGAAAAATAAAGGGCAAGAATCACGAGAAAGCCATAAGGCTCTGCTTTCATATAGAAATAGGTCCAACGGCTGGGAAGCAGGCCCGCCATAATCCTTGAACCATCGAGCGGCGGAATGGGAACAAGGTTAAAGAGGGCAAGCCCCAGGTTAAAATAAATCGCGTAGAGCCAGATCGGGTTTTCATACAATTTAAAAAGGATGTTCAAGATACCCGCAATCACGAAGTTAGCAAAAGGCCCGGCCAGGCCAACCCAAATCATGTCCCGCTTTGGATGACGCAGCCTTCTGAAATCGACAGGCACGGGCTTGGCCATCCCAATTGCAAAACGGCCTCCTGTCGTAATCAAAAGCAGGCCCGGTAAAATCACGGTCCACCAGGGATCAATGTGCTTCAGAGGATTCAGGGTAAGGCGCCCTTGTTCTTTGGCGGTCGGGTCGCCCAGCGCATAAGCGACCACACCGTGAGAGACCTCGTGAAGCGTCACGGTCATAAGGAAAATCACAATCCAGGTCAAAAGGCCGATCATACTCCGCTTCCCTCCAGCACAAGGTGCTTGGCAAGAAAGAAATACCCGATAAAGATCGCGTTATGCGCCACGTGAAGCGTAATGGACGCTACCAGGCTCCCCCGTTTTTCATAAAGGTACGCAAGGGCAAGGCCCAGGACAAAGATCGGTAAAAAAGCAAATTCACTTTGGTGGATCACGGAAAAACAAGCGGCGCTTAGGATCATCGCCCACCGGCTTCCCCATTTATTCTTGAAAAGGGTATAACAAAAACCGCGGAAGAATATTTCTTCAAAAACAGGGCCTGCAATGCCCGCCAGGAAAAGGGAGTAAACGATCACCCACGGCGCGCGTTTTTCCTCTTCAAGAAAGAGCTCCACTAAAGGGTGCGGCGGCGGCTCATAGTGAATAAACTTTGCAAACAGAACGAGCCCGACAATCAGCGTTAAAAAAACAGGCAAAATCGCAAGGTAGCCCCCGATCCCGATCCCGATCTCCCGGAATAAATTCCGGCCTGAAAAATTAAGTCCAATGCTTTGCCCGCTTCCTCCAAAAGGGCGGATGACATAAAGGATAAAATAAAGAAAGAGGGCGTCAATCACCGTGGTATGGAAAAGGGCGTAGACATTCATGGAAAAATGAACGCCCAAAAAACGCCGTACAATCCCAAGAATAACAGCCAGCACGATATTGGCGCCCAGAATCAAAACCACCACTTTGAAAAGCATGCCGAGGCGCCATTCGGTGAAATCCGGCAGCCAATCCCGGGAAAACCGGAACCGCCACGCAGGCTTAAAGAGGAGCAAAAAATTAAGGACGATCCCGATTCCAATCGCAACGATCGTGAAAAGTGAAAAAAGCTGAACCAGAAAATGAAGCGTCGGTTTTGTCTTGAGGTACTGCTCCAGGGCTTTTGTATTATTGATATTGCGATCCCACTGCCTCTGGACCTGTTCGAACTTTTGAACCGCCGGAGAAGGCTCCTTCTTCTCAGGCGTAGAATTTCCCCACATAAAAAAAGCAGCGTAAATCCCGCTCACCATAATAAAAAGGAGAGTGAATTTTTTTTCGGTCTGCAGGAAGCCGGCAATGGATTTCAGCATAGGCCAAAAAGTTTCCCGGCATTGGCCGTTGTGATATTCCCCAGCTCTTCGAGTGTCATTTTATGCAGCTCGCATGCGACTTGCGCGGTTTCTAAAAGGTACCCGGATTCGTTCCTTTTGCCCCTCACTGATTGCGGGGGCAGAAAAGGGGCGTCGGTTTCAAAAAGCAGGCGGTCCTTCGGGCAGGCACGGCACGCGTCACGAAGAACATCATTTTTTTTATAGGTCAAAGGCCCCGCGAAAGAAATATAAAAACCTAAGTCGACAAATTTTTTCATGGTTTCACAGTCGGAAGAAAAGCAATGCATCACGCCCTGAAAAGGCGGCGTCATTTCTTCATTTAAAAGGATCCTTAAATCTTCATAGGCCTCCCGGCAATGAAGCACGAGAGGTTTTTTGATCTTGCGATGAAGCCGGATAAATTGGCGCAAAACTTCCTTTTGCTTTTCACGCGGGGAATGGTGGCGGAAAAAATCCAGCCCGACCTCCCCGATTGCAACCATTTTAGGATGCTTCAGAAGTTTCTCTATTTCTTGAAAAGCTTCTGCGTTTGAATCCTTCACATCATGAGGATGAATCCCTGCCGTGGCCCAGATAAATTCATACTGCTGGGCGAGGTCAAGCGAAACACGGGAGCTTGCCACATCGGTTCCCACATTGACAAAGGTTTCAATGCCAGCTTTCCGGGAGCGTTCAATGACGGTTTGGCGGTCGGTGTCATATTCCGGAAAATGCAGGTGAACGTGGGTATCGACAAATCCCATTATATTTCAACCACTTCGAGCTTCGGAAAAAGTGCCTCCCCGCGATCAATTCGGATATTAGGCTGCACCAGTTGTTGAACAAAATCTTTCTCGTCTAGCAATTCAATCCGCATTTCTTCGGAAAGCTTCAACCGTTGCAATATCTTCTTGGATGTATCAGGCAAAAAAGGTTGTAATAAGCACGCGATATGAGCCAGGAATTCCGCAAGCGTATAGAGGGTTTGTTTCAGCTCATTCTGCTTGTCTTGATCCTTTGCCAAAAGCCAGGGTTTTTTCTCCTCCACTTTTCTGTTGGCTGCTGTGACGAGGTCCCAAATTGCATTCAACGCAAGCCGAGGATCAAACTGAGTTATTTCTTCATACCGTTCATCATGGAAACCAGTTTCTAGGGCTTGCTGCCACTGTCTTTTTTTCTCTGAAATAAAAATGCGGGAATTGTTATCCATATCTGCTTCAGGGATCATTCCTTGAAAATACTTCTCGATCATTGAAGCAACACGGAACCAAAGATTTCCAAGATCATTAGCGAGATCCGTAGTGTAGCGCTCCGCGAAAAGATCCTCTGAAAAAGTACCATCATAACCCACAGTCACTTCGTGAAGAAAATAGTACCGGAAGGCGTCGATGCCATATTTTTTAACGAGTTCAAAGGGATCCACGGCATTCCCGCGGGATTTTGAAACCTTTTGACCTCCTAGGGTCCACCAACCATGCGCAATAATGGCCTTTGGTATTTGGACGCCGCAAGCTTTAAGCATAATCGGCCAATAAACGGCATGATGACGTAATATATCTTTACCCACCATATGCACGTCCGCGGGCCAGAGGGAATTAAACCTTTCAGAGTCTACCGAATAGCCTACCGCGCTGATGTAATTCACCAGAGCATCAAACCATACATAAACTACATGATCTTGAGAACCTGGGTAATCGATTCCCCAATTGAGTCGTGTCCTAGGTCGCGTGATACAAAGATCCTCCAAAGGTTCGCGCAAAAAGCCCAGGATTTCATTTTTGCGAATTTTCGGCTGAATGAACTTAGGATTGTCTTCAATATATTTTTTAAGCCAATCCTGATATTTTGATAATTTGAAAAAGTAGTTTTCTTCGCTCAGCCGCTGAACCTCGCGATGGCAATCCGGACATTGCCCCTCAACGAGTTGAAGCTCTGTCCAAAAGGATTCGCAAGGGATACAGTACCATCCTTCGTACTTTGCTTTGTAGATGTCTCCCTTCTTTTCCAAATCCTGAAGGACGTTTCTTACCACTGTTTTATGAGCCTCATCCGTGGTTCGGATAAAATAATCATAACGAATGTTCAGGATCTCCCAAAGATCCTTAAAAACAGGGACCATTTCATCGGCATATGTTTTTGGATCTTTTCCCTTTTCTTTCGCAGCTTTTTCAATCTTAGTGCCGTGCTCATCCGTACCTGTCAAAAAGAAAACACTGTCATGTCCATGTCTCAGGCGAACATAACGGGCGTAGGCATCGCAAAGCACATTGGTATAGGCATGCCCAATATGCGGCTTTGCGTTCACGTAATAAAGCGGGGTTGTGATGTAATATTTTTTCATGTCACACTCACTTGTGTCGGCAGGATTTTCCCGAGCTGCATTGTAAGACGGCTTAAAGTCAGTTTTTGATTCGCATTGGCATTCAGCGCATCTTTACATTCATAAACTTTATCCAGAGCCTCAAGCCACGCAGGGATCGCTTCCTGCCCTCCCGGCAGTGCTTCGGCCTGACTTTCAATACGGTCCCTTAGATATTCCATAAAAGCATCGAAATATTTTTTTAATTCCTCGCGTGGCATGGTTTGACACTTGTCAAACGATTGCTCCCAGGCGCCTAACCCGGAACTCATGCTCAAAAGAATCTCCCTGAAATCATGTTTTTCCTCTTCTTGATCACCGTCAAGCGGCCGGAGGCGGATTTCAAAGGACCGCGACTGAATGGTTTCAAGCATCTGGGCCTTGCTCTCACAAAGCAGGCAAAAAACCGTCCGGCCGGGCGGCTCCTCAAGCGTCTTTAAAAAAGCATTCGCAGCCTCTAAGGTAACCCGGTCCGCCCCTTCTACGATCACAACCTTCCACGCACCCTCATAAGGCTTTAACCACGCCCAGTTCACTAATTCGCGCACTTCTTCTATTTTGATCGACCGCACCAAAGGGTCCGGCCCCCAGCGTACATCCGGGTGATTGCGTTCCAGAATCCTCTTGCAGATCGAGCAGTCACACGCCTCGAACTGTTTTTTTTGAGGGCAAAAGAGCGCCAGGGCAAAGCCAAGTGCCAAATCTTCTTTGCCTGATTCCTTATTTCCTGTGAACAAATAGGCCGCGGCAAGGCGTTCGCGCTCGCGGTGTGTTTTCAAAATTCGAGTGGCAAACTCCTGGGCTTTGACCTTATCCCAATTCATGATCAAGCCTTTCTTTTATTTTTTGGGCAATCGCATCCCGGCTTAGAAGCGCATCAATCACGACAAAGCGCTTGGGATTTGTTCGCGCAAGCTTTAAAAATCCCTGCCGTACTTTTCGATGAAACTTAAATGATTCCCTTTCAATCCGGTCATGCCGCCCGCCCCGTTTCATCCCAAGTTTCGGATCAATATCCAAAAGGAAGGTCAGGTCAGGCTTCATGTTCCCTCTCACAAGCCACCGGCTGAGGGATTCAATCCTTTGAACCTGAAACCCGCGGCCAAACCCCTGATACGCAAGTGTTGAATCTTCAAAGCGATCACAAATCACGGTCACCCCTTTTTCAAGCGCAGGGCTGATCTTTTCTCTTATAACTTGAGCCCGTGCCGCAAGGTAAAGAAGAAGTTCGGTTTCAGACGTCATTTCCTTGAGGGTTTTATCCAGAATGATCTCACGAATGGCTTCACTCACCCGTGTGCCGCCGGGCTCGCGAAGTAAAAGCACCGCGCGGCCTTTCTTTTTAAAGTAAGCAGCGGCCCGCTTGATCTGCGTGCTCTTGCCGCTTCCCTCCGTTCCTTCAAAGGTAATGAAAAAGCCCTTTTTTTTCATATTTTCGGAACAATCCCCGTAGTACCGGTTTTTTCATCCAGAAGTTCAAATCCCAGTTCTTCCACTTCTTTTCTCACTTGATCCGCCTCAGAAAACTTTTTTAATCTGCGTAGTTCCTCCCGCTCACGAACGCGGCTGCTAATGGTCTCGGGCACCCGCAGGTCAAATTTTAGGCCGAGCACATCCCCGATTAAAGATTTAAGGGAAGTTTTCAAGCTCTCCCAATCCGAGCGCGAGATTTTGCCCGCCCGGATTGATTTATCACTTTTACCGATCATTAAAAACAGGGCGGCAAGGGCGTTTGAGATATTCAGGTCGCAGGATAAAGCTTCGTCCACTTCAGATTGGAAACGGCCAATATCCTCGTGAAGCTGATTTTCGTCCGTAAATCCTCGTCCAAGGGCTTCGTGATCCAGAATCCCCTTATGAAATTTGAGTAAATCGGAAAGTGCATTTTTAGCATCCTCAAGCCCTTCCAACGAGAAATTAAGCGGCGAACGGTAATGAGCCGCAAGAAGCGCATAACGAATAACAATCGGATTGTACCCTTTCGCCAGCAAATCCCGCAGGGTGTAGAAATTCCCCTTTGATTTGGACATTTTTTCGCCGTTCACAAGTAGAAATTTACAGTGCAGCCAATATTTGACGAAAGGCTTCCCTGTGGCGGCTTCAGATTGCGCAATTTCATTTTCATGATGCGGGAAAATTAAATCCTCCCCGCCAGCATGAATATCAAACGTTTCCCCCAGGTATTTCATGCTCATGGCCGAGCACTCAATATGCCATCCCGGCCGTCCTTTTCCCCACGGCGAATCCCAGGCCGGCTCATTTTCCCTCGCCTTTTTCCAAAGAGCAAAATCCGAACATTCTTCTTTTTCATACTGATCCACATCCACGCGCGCACCCGCGATATTAAGCTCCAGCTTTTTCTTGGACAGTTTTCCATATCCGGGGAAGCTTGCCACACGGTAATAAACGGAGCCCTCGCTTTCATAGGCCGCACCTTTATCGATCAAAGTTTTTATCAGTTCAATAGTTCCTTTGGGGCAATCGATCTCACGCGTGGCTCGCGGTTGAATCGTCGGAGACAAAATGTTGAGCGTTTTTAAATCCTCCTGAAAGGCCTGGATATAGACGGCAGTAAAATCGTCCAGTTTTTTCTCACTCTTCGCCGCGCCCGCAATGGTTTTATCATCCACGTCCGTTATATTCATGACGTGGGTGACGTTGTAGCCTTTGAACTCCAGAAACCTGCGAAGTAAATCTTCAAAAACAAACGCGCGGAAGTTTCCAATGTGGGCAAAATCATAGACCGTGGGCCCGCACGTATAGATTTTCACCTCGCCCTCACGAAGCGGTTTAAAATCTTCCAGTTTTCCGGACAAGGTGTTATGAAATTGGATCATAATTATTAATCAATCTAATAGTTATTAATTTATATATTGACATCTTGGGCTAAGTTTGGTAGATTGCTGCCCACCAAATTAGGAGACCGCAGACATGCATAAAGCTGACAAACCTTTTTCTGGAACTGAAGTTGCCGTTCTTATCGAGTCATTCCGTAATGATATCGCGCTTCTTGCGGAAGGACAAAACGCAATACATGAAGATGTCCAGATTCTAAAACAAGACACTGCCGAAATTAAGATGCGTTTAACGACTGTCGAAGATGTCATCCGCGTCGCAATTCCCCAGATCCACGTTCGTCTATCCCGTCTTGAAACCAAAGTCGGCATAGTTTAGAAAACATCAGCCTGTAAGCGCCCTTTCAATCCGTTTACCAATCTTATCGACTCCCAAAATAGGAAAAACGCGTTTAAGCTCGGGGCCGTGTTCTTTGCCCGTGAGTGCCATACGAAGCGGCATAAAGAGATTTTTGCCTTTGGCTTTTACTTTTGGCTTCAAGGCATTCACAAAATGGTCATAAAATCCTTCGCCGCGATCTGTAATCCCTGGGAGAACTTCCAGGGCCGCTTTAAGCACGGCCTGCCCTTCTTCATTTTTGATCGGCTCTTGATTTTCATAATCAAACTCGTCGGATAACACCTCAAGCTTTTCCGGAAGCTGGTCAAAGCGTTCAATACTATCTTTAAATACGGGGAGAATTTTATGAACGAGCGTTTCATCATATTGAAGCTGCTTTTGTTCCTTAAGCCAGGCCAGGGCGTGCCGGCAGAAATCTTCTTCGCTCAGTAAACGTAAATGCTGGCCGTTGACCCAATCAAGTTTATGGGGATCATAAATGGAGGCCGATTTGTTGACACGGCTGAGATCGAAAACTTCTTGAAGTTCCTTCCACGAAAAAATTTCCCGGTTATCCCCGGGCGACCAGCCGAGAAGCGCTATGTAATTGGCCAAGGCATGCGACAGATAACCGCGTTTGCGGAATTCCTTCACCGAAACGGATTCAAGGCGTTTAGATAAAGGCTCGCCGCCAGGCCCGTGGATTAAGGAAAGGTGCCCGTACTGGGGCGGCTTAAATCCCATAGCTTCAAGAAGCAGCAAGTGCTTGGGCGTATTGGAAAGGTGGTCTTCCCCGCGAATGACGTGCGTAATATTCATTAACCCATCATCCACGCAAACCGCAAGGTGAAAGGTAGGGATGCCGTCGGCGCGCTGGATGACAAAATCTCCCACCATTTCGTCCAGATTAAATGAAACTTCCCCGCGAATCAGGTCCGTCATTTTAAGCCGCGGGTTTTCGATTTTAAACCGAACGGTCGGCTTAATCCCGCGCTGCTTTCTCGCTTCAATTTCCTCACGCGTAAAATAACGGCCGCGGTTGTCAAATCGGGGCGGACGTTTTTCAAGTCGCGCGAGGCGCTTGCTTTCCCCGACTTCTTCCTCGGTGACATAGCAATAATAAGCTCGTCCATCGCTGAGGAGCTTATCAATATATTTTCGATACGTGGCAAGCCGCTCGGATTGAAGATAAGGCCCGTAGGTCCCACCCACTTCCGGCCCTTCATCCCAGCGGATTCCCATCCAAAGCATATCTTCCATTAAGGCTTTGCGGTATTCCTCGCGGGATCTTTCCCGGTCCGTATCTTCCACGCGAAGCACGAACTCTCCACCGTTTTTTTTCACAAAAAGATAATTAAAAAGCGCGGTACGGATATTCCCTAAATGGAGGTAACCTGTAGGCGAAGGCGCAAAACGAACGCGAATCATATTTTTCTCATCGTCACAATCGCTTCACAGGTAATCGCAAGCCCCTCACCTTCAGGCCCCAGGCCTTCGGCTGTTTTGGCTTTAATCGAAATGTTCTCTTCTTTCATCTTCAAAAGTCCGGCCACTTTTTGGCCAATCATTTTTTTGTAAACGCCAAGACGCGGTTTTTCAAGGATGATCACCGTATCGACGTGCACAGGAGCCCAGCCCTTTTCACGGGCTTTCTTGAGCACCTCCTCGATAATCTTTGTGCTGCGAATCCCTTTTAGCCGCTTATCCAAATCCGAGAAGTGTTCGCCAATATCGCCCTGGCCCGTGGCCCCCAGGATCGCGTCGCTTACGGCATGAAGAAGGGTATCTCCATCCGAATGCCCCAAGGCCCCCCGTTTAAACGGAATATGAATGCCGCCAAGATAAAGTTTTCTTCCCGGAACTAAGCGATGCGTATCCCGTCCAAATCCGACACGAACTTCCTCGTGATCTTTTTGCTTCACATAAGATTCGACAAGTTTTAAATCGTCAAAGCTCGTGATCTTGGGGTTCCACTCTTCATGCATCACGGCTTTGACACGCCCCCCTGCGGACTCAAGCAAAGCCGATTCGTCTGTCGCCTGAAATGCGTTTGGATTTGTTTTATACGCCTTCATTAAAATACTCCGGCGCACAAGCTGCGGGGTTTCGGCCTCACACAGCGCCTCACGATTGACGGTTCTTTGAATTCTGTGCTCTTTGAGTGAAACTTCTTTGATCGTAGGCACGACTTTTTTTGCAAGGATCACACCATCCCTAGGGCCCTTGGACTGCGCAGTGCGAATCAGCCGGCGGATGTGGGTGGGACTTACAAGAGGCCGGGCCCCGTCATGCACCATGACCCAGTCACTTTTGGGGTCTGTTTTTCTTAAAGCGTTCCACACGGATTCAGCCCGTGTTTTGCCTCCGCTGACCCAGCCTATGTTTGAAAGACGGAACTGTTTTTGCCATTTCCGCCATTGGGCCTGGGTACCTGGAGGAACCGCAGCCACCGTTTCCCGGATTTCCTTCATTCCCTGAAAGCTTTTGAGGGTATGAATTAACAGGGGTTTCCCAAAGAAAGGGTGAAAGATTTTGTTATTCGTTTGGTGAGGCGCTTTTTTAAGAAAACGCGTGCCACTGCCGCCGGCAGCGACAATGAGAGAAATACGCATCCTTATTTTCCGCCATTGGCCGCATGATGCTGGGGATGCCGCTCTCCCTGCCGCGAATGACGGTCACGTCCTCTTTCCGGACCCCGCTCCGGACGATCCCCGCGATCGGGTTCATCCGCAGGCTTGGCAAAAATCATACGGCCAGCCTGAGTCTGCAAAACACTTGTAATGGCAACATGCAGCGTATGACCCATACGGCGTCTGCCGTTATCCACGACCACCATGGTACCGTCATCAAGATAGGCCACACCCTGATCCGGTTCTTTGCCTTCTTTAAGGATTTTAACTTCCATCAACTCTCCGGGCATGACAATGGGTTTAAGGGCATTGGCCAGCTCATTGATATTCAAGACCTTCACGCCCTGGAGTTCTGCGACTTTATTTAAGTTAAAGTCGTTGGTGAATACTTTGGCGTTCAGCACCTGCCCCATTTTGACAAGCTTCGCATCCACCGTGGAAAATTCAGGGAAATCCATTTCGTTAATACGCACTTGAATATTGGTGTTTGCTTTCATCCGGTTCAGAATATCGAGCCCTCTTCGGCCGCGGTTGCGTTTGAGGGGGTCGGACGAATCCGCAATCAACTGCAATTCTTTGAGCACGAACCGGGGAAGGATGAGTTTGCCTGAAAGAAAATGGGTTTCACCGATATCTGCAATCCGGCCGTCAATAATGACGCTGGTATCCAGCAAAATCAGCTCTTCGCCGGCGCCCTTCGTGTCGAGTTTGATAAACGGAATCATGAGCGAATATTCGTCAGCGCCGCGCAAAATGGTGACCGCGCCAAGGTAGGTGAAGAGAATGGCCGAGGCAATACTCAAAGGGTTCAACACTTCAACCGAGGGCTGGGCTTGAGCGGCCACAATCATGAAAAGGCGGTGAATAAAAAGCCCGATCGCGGTCCCGACAATAATCGAGAGGAGATTACGAACCGTGTAGCGCTTCAGAAAAACATCGACCGTAACCCCGATGAGCCCGATGAGAAACCCAAAAACGGCCCCGATCGCCTGTGGCTGCGGCAGGCCAAGCGCCTGAAACCAAGGGTAACCTGAAAAAGAATAGCCGAAGAGCGTAAAGCCCAAAATAAATAAGAGTCGAATAAAAAGAATCATGGTGAGCACTCCTTTGCTGAATCCATAAACAATAATTAATGGAATAATGGGTCATAGGTTTAAAAAAAGAAAAATCGTTTCCCTTTATCACGTTTCATCAGTCTCCAGGGGTGGGTCTTGATCTCGGTCACAAAGGCCTTCATTTCCTTGTAAAGTTCATCCTTCATGACCAATTGGCCAAAACTCCCTTCCCCTTTTTCCACCTGATCTAAAATCTGATTCAAAGAATCGGACGCAGAACTCATATTGCTGATGACGCCTTTAAGATCCCCTTCCGAGCCCTTCAAAACCGTGTTCATCGATTCTGTCAACGTCGACAGATTCAGCACAATGGCTTTAATGGCTTGAGCCGTCTCAGGGTCCGAAATCCCCGTTTGGAAATTGCTTAATATCTCACTTAGTTTTGCGGCAATTTCATCGGCCTTTTGAAGCAGGGCTTCGACGGGCAATGGATCAACCCCCTCGACCACTTCCGCTTTTTTGATCGCAGGAAAGTTGCCCGGCTGAGGCGTAATTTCAATATGCGGCTCACTTAAAATATGAGTTCCTTGAATCTTAAAAAGATAGTTTTCTCTGATCTCAACCCCCTTTTCAATAAAAAGTTTCACGCGAACCCGCATTTTCTTTTCGGATTCGTCAAAAATTAAATCCACCTTACTGACTTCTCCTACACGCACTCCGGCCATACGCACCGGAGCCCCTCGATCAAGAATACTAACATACTCATACATCACATTCAGGGCGTACCCAGGACGGAACACATACACCCCGCTAATAAAAAATACCACAAGGGTCAAAGCAATAAACCCCAAAATCACGAAAGTCCCGACCATCACTTCATTGCTTTGCTGCGGCTTATTCATCTGAAGCCTTTCCTTAAGCCTTCCCTGCACTGCTTCCTAGGCCGTATATTCTTGAGCGGCCGCCGTAATCGGCCCTACAGCGGACCCCGTCACAAACTGGCGAATAATCGGGTGCGCCGTCTGCTTGATTTCATCAGGCGTCCCAATGCCAATAATTGAACCATTGTAAAGCATTGCAATACGATTGCCAACTTTATAAGCGCTCGTCATATCGTGCGTCACCACAATGGAAGTCACTTTCAGTTTTTTCTGCATCGCCAGAATCAGCTCATTAATCGCATCCGCGTTGATCGGGTCAAGGCCGGTCGTGGGCTCGTCATAAAGAATAATTTTAGGGTCATTGCAAATGGCCCGGGCAAGCCCGACCCGTTTTTTCATTCCTCCTGAAAGTTCTGACGGCATCAATGTTTCAATATTAGAAAGTCCGACGAGCGCAAGTTTTTCTTTGACCTTCGCAGCAACCGCCGGTTCCGGCAGCTTCGCATGCTCGTAAAGGGAAAACCCCACATTTCCTTTAACGGTCAAAGAATCAAAAAGAGCAGCTCCCTGAAAAAGCACACCCAATTTTAACCGGAATCGATCCAGTTCGTCCGGCGACACCGAAAAAAGGTCCACTCCCTCGATAAAAACCTTACCTTCATCGGGAATCAAAAGACCAATGATATGTTTTAAAAGAACGCTCTTGCCGCACCCTGAACGACCAATAATGACAAGGGTTTCTCCTTCTTTGATTTCAAGGTCAACCCCTTGCAGCACATGATGATTTCGAAACCACTTATGCAGGCCCTTAATTTGAATCATCGTTTGCTCTGTTCAGATAAAATAAAAGACAGCCGTAAAAAGCGCATCTGAAAAAATGATCAGGACAAGCGCGGTCACCACCGCCATTGTGGTTGCCCGCCCCACTCCTTCGGCGCCGCCTTCGGCATTGAACCCAAAATAGCAGCCCACCAACGAAATAATCCCTCCGAAGAAAAAACCCTTGATCAAGCCGCTCATCACATCTTTGATCAAAAGCACATCAAAACTCCGCTTGATATATTGTGGAGAGCTGATCCCCAGCTTAAAGACGGCGATCATGTAACCTCCAAGCATCCCGATACAATCCGCATATATCGTCAGCACAAAAAGCATTAAAACTGCCGCGACAAAACGCGGAACCACAAGGTAGCGAATTGGATTTGCAGCAAGTGCTGTCAGGGCATCAATTTGTTCGGTGACTTTCATCGTGCCAAGCTCTGCGGCAATCGAGGCCCCCACCCTCCCCGCCACCACCATAGCCGTGAGCACAGGCCCCAGCTCACGGGTCATTGAAAGAGAAATCAGGTCTGAGGTGAACTGCTCCGCCGCAAACAGCCGAAGCTGGTAAGCGGATTGAAGCGCCAGCACAATGCCGGTAAAAAGGGAGGTCAGAAAGACAAGCGGCAAGGACATCACCCCGATTTTATACATTTGTTCAAGGGTTGCCGGCCACCGGAGCCGGGTGGACGTCATAATCTGCCAGGTGTCCCGCAAAAGATAACTCAAACCTCCGGCCACAGAGGCAAGCTTAATTGATTGATCACCTACTTTTGCAAGCCAGACACGAAGCGAAACAATGCGTTTAATTTTATCAATTTCAGTGGGCATAGGAACTCATGATCAAAATTTAAACTTAGGGCCAGCTACTAAATAACTTTCCTCCTCTTTTTTACTCGCTGTTTGCGCGAGTTCTGCTGGAGATTCACGGCCCGTTTTTACCCCGAATGCCGGAATATTCGCAAACGGAGATTCAATTTCAAGATCTCCCTTGTGGTCGCTGGCGTTCATATCCCAGCCTTTTAAAAGAAGGAGATTGTCCGAGGTCTGAATTTTAATGCCGTTAAGGATATTGGATAACGTAAAATCCAAAACCCCTGTGACAAGCAAAGTCGTTCGCCCTTTGACCACGTGGGAATTATAAAGTTTAATGTAAGGCGGAATCCCGTGAAATTGAAGTAATCCAAAATCATAGGGAAGTTTTCCGAGCTGCCCATTTTTGATCTTCACATTTCCGAGAACTGTCGGTTGTGCCAACGGGCCTTCAATCTTGACTTTCCCTTCCAGGATACCGGCTAATTTTTTAGGAAGCGGTTTGTTCGCAAATTCACGGATCCGGCCTAAATCAAACCCGTTGACCCGCAGAGTCAATTGGGCTTCCGGCAAGGGGCTGCCAAAAGCAATGCCGCCCTCGAGCTCGAAAACACTTCCCCAGCTTGCCGTCAGGTTTCGGAGACCATAAGAGGTCACTTCAAACGTGCCTTGAAAATCATCAAACGGCATATACTCCAACACAAAATAATCGGTCTGAAGGGATGCGCGCCATTTTGAAAGGTGTTTATCCCAGGATGAAATCACCGGGCTGAAATGAATCCGTGCTGCGGTCACCCAATCCAGGCCAAACCATTTTAAATGATTCAGGTTTAAGACCAAATCAAAGTTGAGGTGCTTGATATTGGATTCAAGGGCAAAGGACTGCTTATCCTTTTTAAAATCAAGCCGGCTGTTTCCCGTTTTAAAATCAATCCAGCCATTGCCTGCATAGTCCAGTTGAGAAACCCGCAAATCCTGAAACCATAGCTGCGTTTGATCCTTGCGAATCCTGCCTTCAAAGACGAACAAGTCTTTACCCAACGAATAAACGCCTCCTTTGAGATTTTGGCGGTCAAAATCAGCTTCCAGCTTCCCCTGAGTCGATACTTTGCCATCCCCCAAAATCCAGCTTAAGGTTAACACCGGCTCCTGGCTTAAGTGGTCCAACTTTCCCTGAAGAACAATCTTCCATCCCTGGTAATTTCCCGCAAATTCGTCAATCGTTAAATGGTCTCCTTCCCACCGAAGGCGTCCGCCAAAATTTTCAAGCACAAGGCCGCTTTCACTCTCCAGTCGGACCGTTTTCAAATCCAGCACAAAGTGATGCGTATGCCCGAAGGGATCAATTTCTCCCTCGCCCTGCAAACTGCCTTTTATCACCCCGTCTATCTCAGCACGAAAACGCACAGAAAGTTTCCCTTGCCTTGAAGGGCGTACACTTCCCTGAATATCACGGAGTATCAAACTCGAGTCAACCCCGGGAAGCGGAAAACGGACTTTGCCTTTTTCAAGCTGCAAATGAATGGCCGCGCCTTTATTTTTCTCATGCTTTAACTGCTGGAAGAAACCGTAAGGAAAAGACTGGGGCTTGAGTAAAAATTGAGGGGTTTTAAGGAGCACTTCAGCCGGAATGGAGAAATTTTGAGTCGCGAGCTGGCCCAGGCTGTAACGAAAAACAACGTGGTGCACATGAATTTGATAGGAAGGGCTTCCCTCCTCGCGGGGTTTAAGGTCAAGATCGGTTAAGGCAATTTGATTAAGCCAATTGACCCGGATTTTTCCGATTTTAACCCGGGCATTCAGGAGCTCGCCGACCTTATTTTCAGCGAAAGTTTTGAAGTCAGCCTGGCGGGTGTGGGTTTCAAGAAGAAAGTGAAATGCAAACCAGCCGGCAAGGATGGCCATAAGGACACTTAGCAACATTAACCGCCAACGCATCCTCATGCTTTACCCTTTCCTCATGGCCTACGAAGTCTTTTCAAACTGGATAAGCTCGCCTCGTAATTCCGCGCGGATTTTATCGCCTTCCTGGAATTTGCCGGAGAGAATTTCTTCCGCCAGCACATTTTCTATATACCGCTGAATGGTGCGCTTCAACGGGCGCGCCCCAAAAACAGGGTCATATCCTTTATCAATCAGGAACGCATTCACTTCCACGCTCAAAAGGAGCTCCATTTTCTTTTCTTTCAGACGATCCGTCACTTCCTTAAGCTCAATCTCGATGACTTGCTCAAGGTCCTGCCGGGTCAGCGGGTGAAAAACGATGGTATCATCCACGCGGTTGAGAAACTCCGGCCTGAAAACCTTTTTGGTTTCATCCAGGAGTTTGCGCTTCATATTCTCGTAGCCGATATCGTCTGCCTGAGGTTTAAAACCTAAATCCCCCTGGCGTTTCACAAGGTCGGCTCCGACATTGGAAGTCATAATCACAACGGTGTTTCTAAAATCCACCTTGCGCCCGAAGGAGTCCGTCAAACGCCCTTCCTCCATCAGTTGAAGCAGGATATTAAAAACATCCGGATGGGCCTTTTCAATTTCGTCAAAAAGCACCACAGAATACGGCCGGCGCCGGACTTTTTCGGTTAATTGGCCGCCCTCTTCATAGCCGACATACCCCGGAGGCGCTCCGACAAGGCGGGAGATATTGAATTTCTCTCCGTATTCTGAGCAATCAATGACAACCATCGCGTCCTCATCCCCGAACATAAACCCGGCTAAGGCACGGGCAAGAAGCGTTTTCCCAACGCCGGTAGGCCCAAGAAAAATAAAAGCACCGATTGGACGCCGGGGGTTTCGGAGTCCCGAACGCGAACGCCTTACGGCATGCGAAATCGCTCGAATGGCTTCATCCTGGCCCACCACACGCCGGTGCAGTTCATCTTCCATTCGCAAAAGCCTTGATGTTTCTTTTTCTTCAAGCCGGGCTAAGGGGACGCCTGTCCATTTGGCCACAATCGTCGCAATGTCTTCAGCCGTTACCTGGACTTCCACTTCCGACTTTGATTCCTTCCAGCTTTTCTTGACTCGGGCGAGTTCCTCTTTGGCTTTTCGCTCTTCGTCGCGAAGTTTTGCTGCTTTTTCGAAATCCTGAGCCTTGATCGCCGCCTCTTTTTCCCGCTTGAAAGATTCAATCTCTCCTTCTATTTTTTTAAGGTCTTTCGGGAGCGTCGTCATCGTTAGCCGCGCTCGTGATCCCGCTTCGTCAATCAAATCAATCGCCTTATCCGGCAGGAACCGTCCGCTGATATAACGGTCCGAAAGTTTTGCGGCGGCTTCCAATGCCTCATCCAGGATTTTCACCCGGTGATGGGCTTCATATTTATCCCGCAACCCTTTCAGAATCTGGATGGTTTCATCCACCGAAGGCGGCTCCACGACAATGGTCTGGAACCTGCGGGCTAAGGCCGCGTCCTTTTCAATGTACTTGCGGTATTCGTCAAGCGTGGTTGCGCCAATACACTGGATTTCTCCGCGGGCAAGCGCGGGCTTCAGAATATTAGAGGCATCAATCGCCCCTTCCGCACCTCCGGCCCCGACAAGGGTATGCAATTCATCAATAAAGACCATGACGTTATCCGAGCGGCGGATTTCATCCATAACGGCTTTAATGCGTTCTTCAAATTGACCGCGGTACTTCGTGCCCGCCACCATCAGCGCCAAATCAAGAACCACGATCCGCTTATCAATAAGGATTTCAGTGACATCCCCTGCAATAATCTTCTGGGCTAATCCTTCAACAATGGCGGTTTTTCCCACGCCGGCTTCTCCAAGGAGAACCGGATTATTTTTGGTCCGCCGCGCCAGGATCTGAATCACACGCTCAATCTCATTTTCACGTCCCACGACAGGATCCAGTTTGCCTTCGCGGGCAAGCTGCGAAAGATCCCGTCCAAAGGCGTCCAGTGCCGGAGTCTTGGTTTTCGATTTAGCCGCCCCTGCCGGTGGCACCACACCGCCGCCGGGACCTCCACCCTGACCGGGCGTTGTAGACCCTAAAAGTTTTATCACTTCAGCGCGCACTTTGTTAAGGTCAAGCCCGACATTCATTAACACGTGGCTTGCCACGCCTTCTCCTTCTTTAATTAATCCCAGGAGCAGGTGTTCCGTCCCAATATAGTTATGCCCAAGGCGCCTGGCTTCATCCATCGCGAGTTCAATCACTTTCTTGGCTTTGGGGGTAAAAGGGATATCCCCCGAAACGATCGTGCTCGGACCAAACTGCACAAGCTTTTCAACCTCAAGACGGATGGTATCAAGCGACAACCCCAAATTCTGCAAAACTGCCGCCGCCACACTTTCCCCTTCCTTAATCAGGCCAAGCAAAATATGCTCGGTTCCGATATAGTCGTGATTAAAGCGCTTGGCTTCTTCTTTGGCGAGAATAATGACTTTTCTGGCTCGTTCCGTAAAACGGTCAAACATCTTTTCCTCCATTCATAACGATACTTTAGCTAGACGCTCTCTCATGAGATCCGCTCGGCGAATATCCCGCTCCGCAGAATTAAGCGATTTTCCCAAAAGCTTTTGAAGATGGGCAGGTTGGACTAGAAGAAATAGGGCGTTTACCTCCTGGATCGTTAACGTATTCGGGATAAGCGCAAGATGAACCCCGAGTTGAAGCAGAGACAACAACTGATTGGCTTCCTGGGAGGAAATGACGCGCGCAGATTTGAGGCTTCCCAGGGCGCGCCAGATTTGATCTTCGAATTTTGATTTGCGTTTATCCTTTAAATACTGACGGGCCTCCCGTTCATGACCAATCACCTGTTGGATCACACCCACAAGATTATCGATAATCTCCTCTTCGGGTTGTCCCAGGGTCACCTGATTTGAAAATTGAAAAAAGTTTCCCGTGGCTTGGGTCCCCTCCCCATAAAGCCCCCGAACAGCCAGGTTTAGTTTGGCAAGGGCTTGAAGGACTTTATGCACTTGTTTGGTTAAAATAAGTCCTGGAAGATGGAGCATGCAGGACGCACGCAAACCGGTTCCGACATTCGTGGGGCAGGCCGTTAAATAGCCCAGGCTCGGGCTAAAGGAATAGTTCAACATTTTCTCAAGGTCATCATCCACTTGGGTAAGGATCCTCCAGGTCTCAATCAAATTAAATCCGGATTGGAACGCCTGCAGGCGTAAATGATCTTCTTCCAAAACCATAAGGCTGACCACTTCGTTGGGAGAAATCGCAACCGCTTTTTCCCCCTTCTCTCCCGCGTGCTCACGGCTGATCAAATGCCTCTCAAGAAGAAACTGCCGGTCAAGATCCGTCAGGTTATTGTAGCGGAAATAGTGGGCCTCTTTAATCCGGTCACACTTTGCCACGGCATCTTCCACCATTTCAATGATTTCTTCCTGCTGATCCCGAGGAAGTCGCTGGAGAAATGGAAAGGGGTGAAGATTACGCGCCAAGCGGACCCTGGAACTCACCACAATATCGGCATGCGGGCCTGTCGCGCGCAGCCATTCCGCGGGCTGATGAATCAAAAAATCAACATCATTCATTTTTTGCTGGCTTTCCCTTCTTCGTTTTATCCTCAAGCTGCTTAATCTCATCCCGCAAGCGGGCAGCTTCTTCAAAGGACTCGGTTTGAATGCTTTTACGCAAACGATCCTGCAACTGCCTGAGATCATGCGTGCTTCTTACTTCACGGGGAATTTTAGAAGGCTTTTTTCCCACATGAGTTACGGCATGGTGGACGCGCTTAATCAGCGGTAGAAGCATTTTGGAAAATGCCGTATAACAACTGCTGCATCCCAAGCGGCCCGTCTTAGCAAAATCTTCGTAAGTCATCTGGCACTCGGCACACCGGATGAGGATTTTCTTCTCATGCGACTTGGATCCTTTTTCCGGAACTCCCAAGCCTGGCATCAATTCTCCCCAGTTGAAATGGGTTTTAAAATCCGTTCCTTTTTCCTGGGCGCAAGTCTCACACAGATGGATTTCAACCATCTGATTATTAATAATTTCCGTTAAGTGAATGGTGGCGTCACTTGTTCCGCAGACATTACAAACCATGACTTTTTTAAATCCTCCGCCCTTAATTATACCCAACACGGCCATAAATTGCGATTTCTGTGCCGTGTTGGGTATTACTCCGCGATTTACAGTTTTTGACCTCGCGGAGTCTATATCATGACTTAAAGCGAGCGAAGGGTGTACCTTCGCCCGTCCCGGCGGGTTAAAACCCGGAAAGCCTGAAGCAGCACATCCGTGAGTTTTCCCGGCTTTCCGCTTCCAATCACACGGCCATCTATCTTTACCACAGGAATAATTTCGGCCGCGGTCCCTGTCAGAAAAACCTCATCGGCATTATAAAGATCGTGACGGGTCAAAACCCTTTCTTCAAAATGAATTTTCTTCTTAAAGGCGATTTCCAGAATCGCGCCCCGCGTAATTCCCCGCAGCGCTCCCAAATAAACCGGCGGCGTCGTTAAAATGGCCCCCGCTCCGGTACCCTTCACCATAAAAATGTTATCGCCCGTGCACTCCGCCACATACCCCTGGTGATTGAGCATCAAGGCTTCCACACAGCCCGAATTTTTGGCTTCAATTTTGGCCAGAATATTATTGAGATAATTCAGGCTTTTGATCGAAGGATTAATGGCCTCAGGCAGATTCCGCACGGTGGGCACGGTGATAATCTGGAGCCCGTTTTTATAGAAAGACTCCGGATAAAGGACAATTTTATCGGTAATGATAAAAACCGTGGGTGTTTTGCAAAGCGCCGGATCCAAGCCTAAGTCCCCCACGCCGCGCGTCACCACCACACGGATGTAAGCATCAAGCAAGCGGTTTCGTTTCAAGGTATCCACAATGGCTTTTTCCATTTCAGTTGGGCTCAGTGGAACTTTTAGCATCAGCGTATGCGCAGACTCCCAAAGCCTGGTAAGATGCTCTTTTAATTTAAAAATGAGTCCGCCATAGGAACGAACGCCTTCAAAAACCCCATCCCCGTAAAGCAGGCCGTGATCAAACACGGAAATTTTAGCCTCACTTTTGGGATACCATTTGCCATCCAAATAAACTTCAAGTTCCATTTGCTAATTCTCCTGTTATAAACTTTGCCTTAACTGGATCCTGCGAACCTAATTTTCCTGCGCGGGCTTGATTTCCATACGCCGCCCGCGCTCCTCCCGGGTAAGCACGCCCTCGTGAAGCCGGAAGACCGGACGCGGATAGCGCCAGGCAAGGCTTTCATCGTGGGTCACAATCACAAGCGATTGTCCCTCTCTTTGGTTCAAATCGGTCAAGAGAGAAAAAACAGACTCGGCAGTCTCTTCATCAAGATTTCCCGTGGGTTCATCGCACAAAACAAGCGAAGGCTTATTCACGAGGGCCCTGGCAATCGCAACGCGTTGCTTCTCCCCGCCGGATAATTCTGTGGGATAATAATCCTGCCGGCTCAAAAGTTTGACACCCCTTAAGATTTCCTTGGCCCAGGACGCGTCGATCTTTCCCCCAATGGACATAGGTAAAAGGACATTTTCATAAACCGTCAATTCGGGCAGTAGGTGATAAAACTGAAAAACAAATCCAATTCTTGTATTTCGGAACCTTGCCAGCTCGCGTTCGCTCCATTTTGTCATGTCCTGCCCTTCAAACAGAATTTTTCCGGAAGTCGGAACGTCAAGCCCTCCAAGCAAATGAAGCAGCGTTGACTTGCCGGACCCTGACCGGCCGAGGATAAAATTAATTTCACCTGCGGCGATCGAAAGATTAATTCCTTTCAGGACCGCAAGTTGGCCCGACGGGAGGGGATAATTCTTCTGAAGATTAACAACCTCAAGCAAGGGGGAGGCATTACTCATAACGCAACGCCTCCACCGGATCAAGCGCAGCAGCCCGGTGCGCGGGATAAAATCCTGCCAGGATCGAAGCGAGCAGGGCAAAGGCTACGATAATACCCACGTCCGGCAAGTGAACTTCCGCAGGGATCCGGTCAAAATAATAAATGTCACTTGGGAAAACCTCGAGCCCTGTGGTGTCTTTAATGAAGTCAGAGATGGGGTTAAGGTTATAAGCCATTAAAAGCCCGAGAATCGCACCCGCAATCACGCCGAGAAATCCCACCCCGAATCCCTCGAGAATAAAAATCTTGCGAATGCTTGCGCGCGTTGCTCCAAGAGAACGCAGGATGCCCACATCTTTGGTCTTTTCCATCACCACCATAATCAAGGTCGAAATAATGTTAAAAGCTGCAACCAGGATGATCAGGGCAAGAAGAATCGTCATAACGGATTTTTCAACCTTAAGCGCGCGGAAAAAATTATGATTCATGTCATACCAGGACCGGATCACATAATCTGACGCAAAAAAGCTGGCGAAAAGCAGTTTCCATTTTTGGGCATCATCCACATTCTCAAACCGCACGCCGATACCCGTCACGCGCTGGCCAAGATGATAAACCTTTTGCGCCTGCGTCAAACTGATCACGCCAAGGCTGGTATCAAAGTCACTCATTCCAATGCGAAAGATTCCACGGATGATAAAAGGATGGCTTTCCGCCTGCCCGGTCAAAAGGGCTTCCACGCCTTTTTCCTGAAAAGGAGATATCAGATAAATCAAGTCCCCCACCTGCACCCCCAAAATAGCGGCGAGCTCTTCTCCAATGACAATACCGCCCTGCAACTCTTCACTCGTTTTTTTGAACAAAAACCATTTGCGGCTTGTTTTTGAGATCACCGTTTGGTTCAGATCAAATTCTCCAAACAACATACGCTGTTTAAAAACGCCGGTGTCTTCGCGCTGGATATCGAGGCCTTTAATGAGCACGCCGGTCGCATTCTTTTCGGAGCGCAAGATGGCCTGGCCTTCAATAAAGCCTGAGACCGTGAGCATCCGCGGGACACGCTGATCCCAGATGGTTTTAATCTCCTCTTCGAGATTCTCCACTCCCCCGATTTTTTCAATTCTTAAGTGAGGCTGGACATTCACAATTTTAGCTTTAAGCTCCCGGTCAAACCCGCTCATGACGGCAAGCACCACGATCAAGGCCATGACGCCGACACTGACACCCGCAACAGAGATCATGGAAATTAAAGAAATAAACCCTGTCTTTTGACGATGCACCAGGTGTTTCCAGGCTATGAAAGTTTCGAAACTGCGCATAAAGAGGGTTTAAGGCGACTCCTCGTTTTCCGTTTGAATTCGTGTTTCAGGCTTTAGTTGAGGGAATAAAATAACGTCCCGGATGGAGTGCTGATTGGTCAGAAGCATGACAAGCCGGTCAATCCCGATTCCCAGCCCTCCGGCAGGCGGCATCGCATACTCAAGCGCCATCAAAAAATCCTCATCAATCACTTTGTGTTCCCCCATCATTTCTTTCTGAGCCAAAAGCCTTTCGCGCTGGACTGCCGGATCGTTCAGTTCTGAAAACGCATTGGCCACTTCCATATTCGCGATGAATAGCTCAAAACGATAGACAAGTTCCGGATCGTCCTCCTTGGCTTTGGCCAGCGGGGTCATAACCGTCGGGTAATCCATCACAAACGTGGGGTCCCAAAGATCGCCTTCCACTTTCTGTCCAAAAATTTCGTTCAGGATGTCGATCTCTTCGTCTTCAGGCCCTGCGTCAATACCAAGTTTTTGAGCCGCCTCGCGGATATCGACTTTTCTGAAATCAATTCCCGTTTTTTCGCGAAGCGCCTCATAGAATGAAATTTTCTTCCACGGCCGCTTGAAATGAAGGGAGCGGTCCCCGTACGGGATCTCGTCCTTACCATGCAACAGCTCAACTAAATGGGTAATCAAACCTTCGGTGATAGACATCATATCCGTGTAATCGGCATAAGCCTGATAAAGCTCAAGCATCGTAAATTCCGGGTTGTGGCGCGTGGAAATGCCTTCATTGCGGAAGTTGCGGTTCATCTCGTAAACCTTTTCAAACCCGCCGACAAGCAGCCTTTTAAGATAGAGTTCCGGAGCAATCCGAAGGTAAAGATCCGTGTGGAGCGTGTTATGGTGCGTGACAAAGGGTTTAGCCCGAGCCCCGCCCGGTATAGGCTGCATCATCGGCGTTTCCACTTCCATAAACCCCTGCCCCTCCAGAAATGTCCGCACTTCCCTGAGAATCTGACTGCGGGCTTTGAAAACAGCGCGCACCTCGTCATTCACAATTAAATCCACATAACGGCGCCGGTAGCGCGTCTCCACATCTTTGAGTCCGTGCCATTTCTCAGGCAAGGTTCTGACAATTTTGGAAAGCATTTGAAATTTTTCAATCTTGATCGATTTTTCGCCCATTCGGGTCACAAAAAGCGAACCTTCAATCCCGAGGATGTCCCCGAGAGACAGCGAGGATAAAGCCTCAAAACCCTGTTCGCCCAGCTCATCTTTTTTGCCATAAAGCTGAATGCGCGCCGATTCATCTTTTAAATCCAGGAATGTGCTTTTACCCATAACGCGCCTGGCCATGATGCGGCCCGCCGCACGGATTTTCCGGCCTTCTTCGAAATGAGCCAGGATGGAGGAAATCGATTCAAGCGGTAAAAAGCGTCCCCCATAGGGGTTTGAAGGAGTATCCATTTTTTCCTTACACCTTGATTTTTAATGAGTTAAGAAAATGAAGTGAAATTATATTATACGGGGGTAGGGGTGTCAATGCGTGAAGGGCGGAAAAATAACCTTTCCTTGCCGAAAGGTTTAAGGGCAATGAGGAAAAACGGCAGAAGAATCATAGAGGAAAGCAGGGATAAAAAAATGGCAATGCCGGTTAAAACGCCAAAAAGGATTGTGACGCGGAAACTGGCAAAAATACTGGCGGTAAACCCCGCCACCAAAACCATCGTTGAAATGGTCAAAGAACGCCCCACCCTTCGGTAAGTGTGGTGCAGGGCCTGCAGGTAATGGTGCCGGTGTGCAAACTCCATTCGGAACCGATAGAGAAAATGAATGGAAGCATCCACCACCATGCCGAGTACGATACTTGAAATCATCGCGGTCGGTGAAGAAAGTTCAATGTGGCAATACCCCATAATTCCATATACGGCAAGAATGGGCAGGATATTGGGAATCGCCACCAGAAGCCCCATACGTACGGATTTAAAAATAACACAAATAACCAGGAGAATTGAAATAAAGGCAAATACAAATCCCTTAAGCTGGTTGAACACCAGGTCCTTGGACATTCGCCCGAGCAAAACGACATTGCCCGTGAGCTGATAATCGAAAGCATCTTTTAATTCCTTGTCCATGTAGCGCCGGATATCCTCTTCAAGAAGAGCGCCTTTCTTTGTTCCCACAGCCCGCATCCGGGCCTCAAGCCGTGTCTGTTTTAAATCCGAGGTGAGAATTTTGGAGAGTTCAGGATCGTTTGAACTCATCATGCCTTTAAAGTAAGCTTGAAGCCGGCCTTGATCGTTTGGGATGATATATCCGGCTGTTTCTCCTTCCCTGGCTTCATTGATTTTTTTTACAAGGGTCGTGATGCTATTGACCTTGGCAATTTCAGGCCGGGTTTCCAGATAATCCTTAAACCGGTCAATTTTCTCAAGCAATTCATAATTGGCCAGGGATTCTCCCTTTTTTGAACGAAAGACAAAACCCAGCGCATAAACTCCGGTCAGATTGTTATCAATAAAACGGGTTGAAACAGCAAGCGGGGTATCTGGCTTCATTTGTTTAATGAGATTCGTATCTACCTCAAGCTTCGTAATCCCGTAGATCGAGACCCCGAGGATCAGGATCGCGCCGCCAAGAATCCACCACTTCCAGAAAAACTCAAGTTTCTCGAGAAACGCCACAACAATATCCTTGAGAATTTTTTTATGATGGAAGGTGTCCTGCCCCACCCCGGACGGCAAAAGCGGAAGCAGAATGGGGGTCAGAAAAGTCGAGGCGAGATAAGAATAAAAAGTGCCCATCGCCGCAAAAATGCCGAAGCTTTGAACCGCCGGGACAGGGTCAAATAAAAGCGCCATAAAACCCAGGATAATCGTCACGTGCGAAAGGAAACAGGGAACGCCAAACTGCTTCATCGTGATCATGACAGCATCTTCAGCCTTGGGATGATGCGGCCTCATGCTAAAATAAAGCGTCATCAGATGGATAGCATTGACCACCGCAATGATCATAATCACAGGGGCTAACATCGAGGTTACAAGATTCAGCTCTCCTCCCACCAAAACAATCGTTCCCAGGGACCAAATCAGCGTCATTAACACAATGGCCATCGCAAGAAGCATGGCGGCAAAACTGCGGTAAATCCACCAGGTCGCGGCCACTAAAAGGAGTGTAATCAAGGGGAGAAAAAGCATCTGGTCCCGCTGGATATACTGGATAAAGTCATATTGCTCAACCGGAGAGCCCGCCACATAAAACTGAAGGCCGGGACGCTGGCGGGAGGAAAGCAGTTTTCTTAAATTTTCAATAAAAGTACCGTTTGCTCCCCGATCACGACTTTGCGACTTCAGATAAATAATGATATTGGCGACACGGCCGTCGGGTGAAACAAGGTTATTGCGGTAAAGCTCATTGCTAACGACTTCGGCTTTTACCTCAGCCGGCGTCCTCTCCCCTTCATAAACTTCCCGAAGCACCGGCACAATTTTCACCCCAATAAATTTATGCTGAATGTCCATGGCGTTGGCCAAACTCATCACCCGTTCGACTTGCTTGTAACTACCGATTTTCTCGGTGAGATCTTTAAGCTCGCCAAGCGCCTCTTGAGTAAAAAGATCGGGAGTCGCCATGGCCACAGCAATCATATGATCGCTTCCGAACTTAGCGCTGAATTCGCGGTAATAGCGGTACTCGGGTGATCGTTTATTAAAAAGGAGATCTGTGGTGGGATCAATTTCAAGCCGGCGGGCCGCGTAGCCTGTCACGACCGTGAGGGCAATGATGGCGAAAAGAACGGCCCATTTCCACTTAAGAAGAAACTTAATCAATCGTTCGATCATAGATTGAAATTATATCAAAAAAGAAATCAAAACGTGAATATGATAAAATCGAGCCTCATGCACGAGTTCAATCACCCGATTCTGTGGTTTTTTATTCTTACCGCCATGGTCTGGCTCTACCGCGGCCGGCGCGCGCTCGCAGCCGTCCATTCGATCCCTAAAATTATTCCTCATCCCTACGCCCCTTCAGAAGACACTCAAGATCCTCTTGTCACGGTCATTGTCCCGGCCAAAAATGAAGAGAAGAATATTGCCGCTTGCGTAACGGCCCTCCTTCACCAGGACTATCCAAACCTTCAGATCATCGTTGCTAACGATAATTCAACGGACCAAACCGAGGCGATTCTAAGGCCGCTTGCCACCCCTGAAATCCCTTTAGAAAAAAACGGCTTTCATGCCAGGAACTTTACTCCGCGAATGGCTTATTTTAACTGCCCGGCAACGCCTCACGGCTGGACGGGGAAAAATTACGCCATTCACACGGCCCTTTCAAAAGCTCAAGGTAAGTGGTTCCTTTTTACGGATGCAGACACAAGACACGATCCCCACAGTATCTCATCGGCATTGGAGCATGCCCGTTCACGGGACATTTCCTTCCTCACCCTCCTCCCCCGGTGTTTGGCCGAAAGCTTCTTTGAACATCTCATTCAGCCGCTTGCAATGGGTTATCTTGGGCTTTGGTTTCCTATGGAAAAAGTCAACCAGCCGGAATCAAAAAAATACTTCGCCAACGGCCAGTATCTTCTGATCGAAAGAAAGCTTTATGAAAAAATAGGGGGGCATGATCAAGTCCGAAGCGAATTCCTGGAAGATTTTGCCTTGATGAAAAAGGCTAAACAAACCGGAGCACGTGTGCAATGCGCCTTTGGGACGGCGGTTTATGGAACACGAATGTATCATTCCCTTGCGGGTATTTGGACGGGCTGGCGCCGGATTTATCTACACGCCTTCAGAAGCCAACCCCTCACCCTTTTGACAAAATACGCTTGTATCCTTCTTTTTTCAGTATTCCCCTTCGCGCTATTCTTCCCCCTCATCCCGCTTGCTCTCGCCAATCCCCGAACTTATGGTTTCACGCTTGGACTTTCCTTCCCCATTGTCCTTTTTATTCTTCTCACCTCCTGGAGGACGTACGGAATGGTCCAGGCAAAAAAAAGATACGCCTTCCTTCACCCTGTGGGAAGTCTGATCCTTGCCATGATTATGCTGGATGCCTTCTGGATGGCCTTGAGCAAACAAAAAACAACTTGGCGGTAATGAGGCCCTAGCGGGGATTTAAAGAAGCGGAAACAAAGTAGCCGGCTTCGACGGCATACCGGCAAAGCCTTTTAAGAAACGCGTAATCTGTGACCGGAAAAGAAATCCCCGTTCCTTTGAGAGCCTTATGGGTATTCACGGTATCAAATGTCAAGTGGTCATTGAGGTAGCCAAGATAGGGTTTTAACATGTCAAAAACAAATTGCTCTGAAGGCTCTAATTTCTGCTGATGAAATAAATCAGGGTCAAGCACCTCGATGGGAGGCGAGTCAGGGTATTCCTCCTGATGCAACTTGAGGAGCATTTTCATCGTCGGGGGATTTTCGGTTACAAGGTGAAAAGCCTTTCCAACGGAGTCTTTTTGAGCGGCAATGGTAAGAGCGGCTTTCACCACAAAATCAATCGGAACGATATTGAAGGAATTTTCAAGACGCGTCGGCAGCTTAGTCAGGACTCCGTGGGCAAATAACCTTAAGAATGGGTAAATCACATTAAATTCAGAAACTTCCCCGGTTTCGGAATTCCCGACCACAATGCTGGGGCGAAAAATAGTTGCGGCAAGCCCTTCTTTCATGGCGTCCCGGACTTTGGTTTCTGCCTGATACTTGCTTGCCTCATAATGATTGGCGTGTGCAGGGCGAAGCGGCAATTCATCTTCCTTGGCACAGAAGGTTTGAAGGCTTCCCGCCACAAACGCCGTGCTGAAATAAAAAAAGCGTTCAAGCCGGCCGGCGGCTTTAAGCTTTTTAGCGACTTTCAACGCTTCCTCAGTACCCCCTAAGTTAATTGAAAAACACTCTTCCCGGCTTCCATTTAGGGCCGTAAGCGCTGCAATATGATAAAACTCATGGACCTCTCGGCGTAGAATTTCAAAATCATCCGGATTAATTCCCAGTTCAGGGAAAGTGACATCTCCCTGCATCACCTGAACCCGTGTACCCAGAAAATTTTCAAGATGGAAGGCGCTTAAAATTTTACGGGCTCGATCCCAATGAGAGAACCGGTTTTTACGACGGATCAAAAGAAAAAGTTTATAGTCGGTGGTGGTCAGTAAGGTCTTAAGGATTTCTTTGCCCAGGGTCCCGGTCACACCGGTGAGAAAGATAGCGCGTTTATCCATTGTATTTTTTAAACGCCAGACAAATGTTTTGTCCGCCAAAGCCAAAGGAATTGGAAAGGGCAACATTCACATGGCTTTCCCGGCTTACATTCGGAACATAATCCAGATCACACGCCGGATCAGGTTCCTCATAATTAATGGTAGGTGGAATTTTTTCGTCCCTCATAGCAAGCAGGCAGGCCATAGCTTCCACCGAACCGGCGGCCGCAATCATATGCCCCAGCATCGATTTTATAGAGCTGACAGGAATCTCATACGCCCGGGGGCCAAAGACTTTCTTAATCACAAGGGTTTCCACAGAATCATTAATGGCTGTGGCAGTTCCGTGGGCGTTGATATAATCGACATCCGAAATCTTTAAATTGCCTTTTTGAAGCGCAATTTCAACTGCACGGCAAGCCCCGTTTCCTTGCGGGTCCATATCCGTCAGGCGATACGCATCCGCAGTCGAGCCGTAGCCGATGATTTCACCATAAATCTTTGTTTTACGCTTAAGCGCGTGGGAAAGTTCTTCCAACATTAAAACTCCTGCTCCCTCGCTTAACACAAAGCCATCCCGTTTACTATCAAAAGGCCGCGAAGCTTTTTCAGGCTCGTCATTGCGGCTTGAAAGGGCATTTAAGGTGCTGAAACCTGCCAGCCCAAGCGGATAAATCATCGAATGCGATCCCCCGGACATGACAATGTCCGCATAATCATTCCGGATCCATTCGTAGGCTTCGCCAATAGCTTGAGAGGAAGCCGCGCAGGCGGTAAGACAATTGGAGACCGGGCCGCGAATATCGAAGCGCCGTGCCAAATGAGCCACCGTCATAAAGGGTTCGGATTCATGTTCTCTAAGGGCGTGAAGATTCAGAGGAGAAGCCTGCAGATAGAGTTCTTTATCAACCACCGTCCCCTTGCTTCCCCAGGCGGAAGCAATCGTTTTCACAAAAGGTCCAAAATCAATGCCGCTATCCCCCGCCCCAAAATAAATTCCCATCCGCTTGGAATCAAGTTCAAAAAGCCTTAAATGAGCATCACGAAAGGCTTCATCCGCTGCTTGAAGAGCAAAAAAAGTACTGCGGCAGGCATGAGTCAAAGCGGGGTCGAGCTCAATCCAGTAATCAAAATTAAAATTTTTGACCTCTCCCGCAATGCGGGTTGGAAAACACTCGGCATCAAAAAGGGAAATGGGGCCGATTCCGGAGCGGCCTTGAATGAGGTTGGCCCAGTTTTCCCGCACCGAAAGCCCCAGCGGAGAAACCGCGCCCAAGCCCGTAATGACGACACGGCGTGTCATATTTTTCCCACCACAAGGGATGCATTTTGCCCGCCGAATCCAAAAGAATTAAAGAGGAAAACACGCGACGAGTGGCTTTGAGTTTCTCCCACAACAAACGGCAGATCACAGGCAGGGTCAGGCTTCTCAAGATTCGTGACCGCCGGAATCACTCCCTGGTTTAAGGAAGCCAAACCGGCTGCAATTTCAATCCCGCCCGAAGCATAGACCGAATGCCCGGAAACGGGCTTCACCGCCGTCACAGGAATTTGCCCAACATGTTTTCCGAAGACCGAATGAACCGCACTGGCTTCGTTAATATCTTCATGCGGAATACCGCTTCCATTCGCAAGCAGGAAATCAATTTCTGAAACATCCGTCGAGGCATCTTCCAGCGCCCGCGTCATGGCAAGACATTTTCCGGTGATATCTTCCGAGGAACGGGGATCATAATTAAAATCCGAAGAGGTTCCGTATCCCAGTACTTCACCGTAAATGCGCGCCCCCCGCTTACAGGCATGTTCGAAATCTTCAAGCACCAAGAGCCCCGAGCCTTCGCCCAAAATAACCCCGTCACGGCGCTCATCAAAGGGACAATAAGCTGTCTCCGGAACACGCTGCTGAAAGGAAAGAAAACCCAGCAGATTAAAGCGGGCAATTCCCATCGGGTTAAGTTTCGAGTCCGTTCCGCCGGCGAGCATTAAATCCGCATCCCCTCGCTTAATCACTCGAAAGGCTTCCCCAATGGCCTGGGTGCCGGCCGCCGAAGATGTTGTAAGGGTATTGCTTGGCCCTTTCAAACAATGGGCAATAGAAATATGGCAGGCGGGCATATTAGGAAGATATTTCAATAGCCAAAGCGGATAAAGGGAGCGGATTCCCTCCTGACCAAATTTTTTCATTTGAAAACACCCATCTTCATCTAGGGCGTTTCGAATCCCAAGCCCCACCTCATCCAAATCATTATTAATGATTCCAGTTCCTATGCAGATGCCAAACCGATAGGGGTCGTAAGCGCTTGCCTCAAGAAAAGCATCTTCTAAAGCCAGGGTACTCGCCGCCAAAGCCAGCTGAATTTCACGGGACATCACTTTGATCAGTTTTCGCTGCTTGATAAACTTGGAAGGATCAAAATCGGCAATATAGCCCGCCAACTTTGCGGGGAAGCTCTCGGAATAGAGTTCAGGGTGATGACTGATATGGGATTTTCGATTAAGGACGGATTGCCAATAGGGCTTCCAGCCATTACCGCAAGAGGTGAGCATCCCTAGTCCCGTAACGACAACTCGCCGATGACTCATTTTATTTTTTCTCGAATCCGGAAATAATCCATAAAAGCACGATGAAACGTCACGGGCTCTTCTTTCCCAGGAATCAAATGCCCCACGTTCATAAGAAGAAAACGCGCATGGGCAATCCTGCCAGATTCATTTTCCACCCATCCCTCAAGCCGAGCGCCTTCGCGGCGAAGATTTTCTGATTGCGCATGAATGTAAATCACTTGGTTTTCTTTAATCGGGGGATTGAAGCTCGCTTCTTCAATTTTTGCGAAAACCAAGTCTTCCTGGTAATCCGTCTCGGCCCCCAAAAGCAACGCCCCTGTTTGCGCCATCATTTCCATCATCAAAATCTCAGGGCTAAACTCACTTGAAGGCACATGGCTTCGGGTGACCGCTCTTACTTTTCTTTCAATCACCAAAACTTCGTCGAGAAGCAGCCAGCGCATGCGTTCGGATTTAGGCCCAAACAATCACATGAGCCCCGACCCCCTGCTCATTTTTTAAAAAGACGCCTTCATGCCGGCTTCCCTTTTTGATTTCAACATCCCGGGATTCCACCTGGAATCTGTCCCCGGCAACCCCTTTTACGTCAAACCCGGAGAAACCCTCAAGCCCCATCCAGATTCCGCCAAGCGCTTTAAAAAAAGCTTCCTTGGCCACGAAAAATTTAGAAAACTGTAAAGAAGAACGCCCCGATTGGCGCCACTTTTTTTTCTCACTCGGTGTAAGGATCCGTTCCAAGAAGGATGGCGAATGATCTTTCATGAAGCGACGAATACGTTCGGACGAAATCCAATCAATGCCAATTCCGACAAGCTGCATCCTCAGGCCTTGGCGCTTTTTGCCAGACGGTCTTCTAAATAGGCGACAATCATACGTACCGTAAAATATTCAGCGAGATTCGAGACCTGAGGATCACGCGCAAAAGCATCCAAATCCATATAAGGCATGCGGGTTTTTAGTTCCACCATACCTTCGGGCGTAACTTTCCCTTCCTTGACAAAACGTTCGTCATTCAAAATATTCCCGGGGAAAAGCTCGCCCGTGGGAATTTTTAGGTTAAACGTTTTTTCAAGGCGAAAAATAATATCAATAAAATCGATCGATTCGGCCCCCAAATCCCGGGTTAAAGATGAATCTAAACGGATTTCTTTTGCATTGACCGCCAAGGCGCCTGCTAAAGTGTCCTGCACTTTTAAAAAAATTTCTTGTTCCATACTTACTTTTTCCTCCTTAAGACGTTACCCGATCCTTAAAACCCGCTTGTCCCGCTAAGCACCATCCGGGCGGACACTGCGGTTTGACCGTCATGATACAGCCGTGCCATCCAACGCGTCTCGTCTCCCTCTTGGGCCAGAAGATCCAGATGGCTTTCCCACTTCTCTCCCGGCTTCAAATAATGGGAAAACTTGACTTGCTGGATTTGTTTTAGAAAACAACGGATCTCGCTAACAGCATCCTGAACCTTTTGAAAATAACTTTCGGCGGTTCTTTTAAGAATCTCAAGCGATAAAACACCGGGAAGAATAGGAAAGGCGGGGAAGTGATCCTGAAAGAATTCTAAAGAATAGGGAATCATGCCTGTTGCCCGAATGCCTCGACCGGGTTCAAGCCATACCACTTTGTCAATCGAAAGTGAACTCACGCGTTGTCCTCAAGTTGAAAAACAAAAAGGCCACTTAAAATGCGCATGCCGGCAAGCCACGTATAAACATTCTTTTGCTTGACCAGAGAAAAACCATATTTCCCAAAAAGAGAAATCCATTCTTCCCTGGTTTTAAATTGGCAGGGATGGCCCCAAAATTCAAAATTATACAACCTGTCCCGAAGTTCCGTCCACCAACGCCCCAGTTTGTGGTGATAAAGGTCTTCCACCACAATCAAATTTTTACGGGTAATACGGTGCGCCTCCTGGATGACGCTTTCCACATGATTCATATGATGCAAGACGGTCACTAGGAGACTTGCATCAAAACTTTTATCCGGAAAAGGAATGCTTTTCCCCTCATAAATAACAACAGGGGCTTTTTGAAATCCGGGCTTCACCACATCTAAAACCGTAACCCGATGCCCCGCTTTTGCAAGAGGTTCGGCATAAAATCCCCAACCCCCGCCGATATCCAGAATGTCACTTTCCCTTGGCAAATAGGGTTCAAAGAGTGCTGCGAATTTTGCGGCCCGTTCTTCGAGCTGGGCGGGACACAAAACCACAAACGCATCCTGCAGTCTTCGCTGCCACTTGCGGATACCCGCGGAAAAAGAATTCACATTCCTCACGAATCAAAACAGAATAAAAAATTTTAGCGGCGAATTATAGCACAGGATGATCTCTCCCCCCAAAAGAATCTTTTTTAAGGATCTTTTTTATTTGATTTTTAAAGCCTTGCTGACTATGCTGTACGCTTCATGGCACAACCTTTTCAGAATAAAGTTGCTTTAATCACCGGAGCCTCCCGTGGGATCGGCCGTGCGATTGCGATCCAATTGGCTTCCCTCGGAGCTCATGTCGTGGTCAATTACGTCCGCAACGAGACGGCAGCGAACGAAGTCGTTAAAACCTTATCCCAATTTGGCGTGCGTGCCTTCCCTTACTGCGCGAACGTGGGCAACCCCGAAGCGCTTGATGAATTGGTTAAAGCAACGCTAGAGGAATTTGGCCAAATTGATATCCTGGTGCATAATGCCGCGCTCGGTGCTTTCAAGCCTGTCCACAAACTGAAACTTAATCAATGGGAATTATCCCTGGACGTAAACACCAAAGCTTTCTTCCTTTTGACCCAAAAAGTACTTCCTTCCATGGAGCGTACCGGCGAAGGAATTATCATTGCGATTTCAAGTCTCGGCGCGCACCGGTTTATTCCGGATTATGGGGCCATTGGCATTTCAAAAGCCGCGCTTGAAGCCTTGGTCAAGTACCTGGCCGTTGAACTTGCCCCCAAGAAAATTCGCGTGAATTGTGTGTCCGGCGGCCTGGTTGACACCGATGCCCTGAAATCATTCCCCCGTTATGAAGAGTTTAAAAAAGAGGCCGTTCAAAGAACGCCTGCAGGCAGAATTGGTAAACCGGAGGACCTGGCTCGTATTGTTGCCTTCCTGGCTTCTCAGGAGTCCGCCTGGATTTATGGCCAAACGATTGTCGCTGACGGCGGACTATCCTTAATTTAAGCGGTATGGTATACTTGTGGCCCATTAAAAAGCACTCCTAGAAAACACGGCAAAAGAAAAGAGGACAAAAAATAAGATGCACGCATTTAAGAAAGTATACCTTGCCATTACGCTCGTAGGCTTTATCCTTACTCCGTCATTGATAGCCGGCCCAGAAGAGCTTTTTATGGCTGTTGAGGGTTATGAGCTTTCGGTCCCCGTAGCTTCCGAAGATATAAATTCGACTTCTCTCCCGTTTCAAAACTGGGCCGTCACTGTTCACCCGGTTGAGCGAATAGAGTTAAGCAGCCAGCAGCCCGATAGCCCCACAGATCCTTTACCGGTGAGCCCCGACCTTTATAAAAAATTGCATCAGGATGCGGGCACCGCGATCAAGACATTTCTTGAGCAGAATTCGGCGGAGAAAATCACGGAGAAATTAAAGTCACTGACGCGCCTCGAGACAATTTCCTTCGATCAGCTGAGCGGTTCCGTGCACGTCCACTTCCTTGACGACGACGATGAAAAACTTGTTTATCTCGTTGAGTTTGGCCAAAAGATTGACACTCAACAACCCATTTGGATCGAGATGAAACTCCTCAAAACACTTGATGCCGCTAAGTTCGATCAAGGCTTTGAACTTCAAAAGAAGCTGAATGAGGCCCAGCCCAAGGTCGCCCCTCAAATAGGTGACGTGATCCGTTCCACGGACTTTATCGCCTATTTCGAGGAATATATTTCAGGCAGAACCCTGGCTTCGCTCATGAAAAAGGAAAAATTCGATCAAGCGACGCTTCAAGAGACCATTCAAACCATCATGGAAATCTATAAAGCGGTAGGCTATGTCGCGTCGGATCCGAAGCCTAAAAATATGATTTTGCACAAGAAGGACAACGAAGAAGAGCAGGTCATGATCGTTGACCTTAGTCAAAAGAACTTTGAACATCCGCACCATATCCTCAAGAAACTTAACGATTATTATGGTGAAGATATCACGACGGGATTTATTAGAAAGAAAAGGACTCATTCAAAGGAAGTCATCTTTCGTGAGATCATGTCCACGCTTGGGGAAAAAGACGGCTGGCGCTTTCTTAAACGCGCTTCAAAAAATCTCAATGAAAAAGCGGCAGAAATTCATGCCCAAGCGTCACAATCAGAAGACGATAAACGCTTGATCGGTCTTACGCAGGCGCTCGATCACTTTTTTGAGGCCTACTTGAAAAACCCCCAGCCTGCCGCCTCGTAATTATCCTGACTTCTGCTGAAAGAGATTTAAGAGATCATTCTCGGTAAGGAAATCCCGCTTTAAAACCTCGAGGTTTTCCCGCACATGATTCTTGTTTTTCATTCCCACAAGAGAAGTTGTCATGCCTGGAACCGAGCGGACAAATTGCAGAGAGCATTGCGCCGGAGTACGAAGCCCGGGAAATTGCGCCGTAAATGACTCAGGCAGCGGACCGGCAAGTTGGGCTTGCAAAAGGGAACCGCTTCCGATGACATGGATCCCCATCCTTTCCGCCATTCCCAAGAGCGGAACCACATTGGCACCATAAGGTTGATTCTCCAAAATCCAGGCTTCAAGCATAGCGAGGTTCAAAGGCAGCTGGACAAATTTAAAATGGTGTTCTGCACCACCCGCTTCACGCGCAAGCAAAACCATATCCTGCAGAGAAAGATAATCCCTATTTTGAGGCGGGACACGGTAACCATTCCACGTGGCGGTACCGTACCACCGGATTTTTCCTTCCCCTACTTTTTCTTCGAGCCACTCAAAAGCCTTTCTCATCCGAACCAAAAAAGTCTTCCTGTCAACTTCGGCAAGCTGCGTTTCAGGATTGTGCAGGTAGTAGATATCAATCGTTTTTAACCCCAAGTTCTCAAGACTTCTCTCAAGCTGATCCTCAAGGTAAGAAGGCGTCATGGCATGACAGCCCTGCACAATGTCGTTTGTTTTGAGGATTCCGGTTTCAACGTAGGTCTTTTTAAAATAGGATGAAGCATCCGAAGGGTCACCGCCGTCAAAAGGAAGGAATCCCCCTTTAGTACAAACAATCACTTCATCACGGTGCACGAGGCCGGATTTCGTCAAAGCCTGAAGCATTCGCCCAAAGCTGCGCTCACTGCGCTGGGCACGGTAATTGATCGCAGAATCAATGACATTCACGCCGGAAAGAACCGCTTCTTTTAAAGCTTCTTCATAGGCCAGGTCGGTTTCATCATCCGGTTCCCCAAGATAGCTTCCGATTCCAATCGATGAAAACCAAATGCCCTGCCGCTCCCGGAAATGCCCTTCAGCGGTTTGCGAGGCATATAGGTCTTTGTAATGAAGGGTTGCCTCAGACGAAGCAAAACCGGAAAGGAACGTCATGTTTCAATGCTGCCCGGTGCCTTGTTACGATCCACCAGATTTTGAGTGTCAAAGCCAACCTGTTTCACCGCAGGCGCTTCGTCCTCAGTGCCTTGTTTCCAGTAACCGGCTTTTCCCGCAACGCGGACGCAAGATGAAAATACAGTACAAAGGCAAAAAAGAACTACGAACACGGCAGGGTTTGGAAACCGCTGAAAATGACGAATGGCCATAAGGATGAACATTGCGGCAAAGACAATCAAGGCAACGTATGGAAAAAGATAGCCGCCTTTCCGATAAAGAGTGTGTTCCTCTTCCAAAGGAAGGGTCAGCGTTTTCCGGCCGAAAACAAAAATATCCTTTCCTTTTTCATCCTGCACACGGTCCAGCACAACACCCTTTTTGGAAATAAAAGCCGATACCCCTGTGTTGGCGGCTCGAACTAAAGGGACCCCGTTTTCAACCGCGCGGAAAATCGAGGCCTGAAGATGCTGGTAAGGAGAGGCGGACTCGCCAAACCAGGCATCATTGGTCATCACGGCAAGAAAGCGGGCCCCGCGATTCACGAATTGACGGGCAAGATTCGGAAAGGTGTCTTCAAAGCAAATAAGCACCGCAAAAGTAATTTCATTCGGCAATTTAAAAAGGGTCCATTGACTCCCCGCCTTGAAATCGCTAACACCCAAGGAATAGGCCATCGGTTCAAGCCAGCCCAACACGGGCTTAAGCGGAACATATTCCCCGAACGGAACAAGGTTAAGTTTATCGTAACGCGCCTGAATCGCAGCATCCGTTCCGAGCAGGTAAGCGCTATTGTAGGCGGTTTGCCAGTCTTCAAAATGAGGGCTGCCAAGCACCAGCGGAATTTGAATCTGACGTATAAGTGCATAAATTCTTTCGGCTTCGCTATCCCGGTTAAAATAGCCCGGGAAAGCCGCCTCCGGCCACAGAATCAGATCGGGCTTGTCATAGGAAGCAAGCTCCGTCATTTTTAAATAAACATCCAGTATCTTTTCCCTTGCGACCGGCTCCCATTTAATATCCTGAGGGATATTCCCCTGGATCAGAGAAACACTCACCGACTGGCCGGATTGATTCTTCCGGTGAAGGTGGTAGTAACCGTGACTGAGCAAAAGGGCAAAAAGGATGACGATGCAAGACCCGAGACGCAAGACACAGGACCGGCTCTCTTCTGTCATTGCGGGAGCATCATCGCCTCGCTCCTTTGCAAAGGCAGATGCTATTCGAAAAATGCAGGCATTCACTAAGGCGATCACAAATCCAAGTCCGTAGCCTCCAATCGTATTTGCCGATTGAAGAATCCACGGGTAATCCGACTGAGAATAGGCGAGCAGATTCCAGCCAAAACCAAACACAGGAATTTCAGCCCGGATAAATTCCACACAACTCCAGGAAAGAGCAATCCAGAAAACACTTAAAAAATTACTGCGAAGGGCAAGTCCGCGGCTTGCAAGCCAGCCGAATAACATCATGTAGGCCGCTTCCATTGCGGCAAGGATCAGCCATCCCGCAAAAGTCACATGCGTGATCCAATGAAGAGAGATCCCAAAGAAAAGGATTCCCGTAAGAAGCCCGTACAATAAAATTTTGCGCTGGGACCGTGCCGAGTCAATGGCAAGAAGAAGGGGCACAAGGCTGATCCAACCTAGAAACCCTAATGAGAAACGAGGGAACGAGAGAACAAGAAAAACGCCTGAAAAACAGGCTAGCCACACGCGCTTGTGGCGGATTCCCAAAAGCGCTTTCGGCGAAGCGGCCACCCCATCACTCATTGGCACCGTGGCATTTTTTATATTTCTTGCCGCTCCCGCACGGGCAGGGATCATTCCTGCCGACTTTGTTTTCGCCGTGGCGTTCCGTGTGACGAACCGGCGGCGGAACAAACTCTTCTTCTCCAAAAGAGGCAGGGTTTTTTCGAGAAGCAGCTCTGGGCGTTTCGCGCAAGGCTTCGGCCTGAGCCAAACCTTGAGATTCAGGATGAAGGAACTGAGCCTGGGACGGGTCCAAGATACTGGCCATTTTTTCTTCCCGTACCATTTGAACCCTGAATAGAAGCTCCACGGCCTCTTCTTTAATGCTTGATACCATCTCCTCAAAAAGGACAAAGGCTTCCTGTTTGTACTCAACCAAAGGATCACGCTGCCCGTAGGCACGAAGCCCGATGCCTTCTTTAAGCGTATCCAGGCTGTGTAAATGTTCTTTCCATTTGGAGTCAATCACCTGAAGCGAAATATAGCAGGCCAGAAACTGCATTCTTTCAGGCGTTAATTCGCGTTCCTTGGCTTCATATTGAAGCCGGATTTTTTCCAGGATCGCATCCCGCATCCCGTCAAGATCGTTGTTTTCATCCGTGATAAGATTTTTAAAGTCCGCTCCGAATTTGGCTTCAAGCACCTCGGCAAGACCCGCCGGATTTTTGTCCTCTTCTTTTACGTCAGGATGCACAAATCGGGCCAGCACGGTTTCAAGGATGTCTTCAATCATTTCAAATACGTGCTCTTTGATCTTTTCCCCTTTGAGGATGCGGTCCCGTTCCGAGTAAATAAGCTCCCGCTGCCGGTTCATGACGTCATCATATTCAATGAGATGCTTGCGGATTTCAAAGTTCCTGTTTTCAACCCGTTTCTGTGCCGTGGCAATGGCCCGCGTCACAAGAGGGTGCTGAATTTCTTCCCCCTCCTGCATCCCCAGCTTTTGCATCATCCCGGAAATACGGTCGGACCCAAAAAGACGCATCAACTCATCCTCAAGGGAAATAAAAAATTTAGACGACCCCTTATCCCCTTGCCGGCCGCCGCGCCCACGCAGCTGATTGTCAATTCGCCTGGCTTCGTGACGCTCCGTACCAATCACGGTAAGGCCCCCTTTGTCCGGCACGCCTGCCCCCAGCACAATATCCGTTCCGCGTCCCGCCATATTCGTCGCAATCGTCACCGTTCCGTCCTGTCCGGCCTGGGCAATGATTTCCGCCTCTTTTTCATGGTATTTGGCATTTAAGACAGAGTGAGGCAGATTTTTCCGGCGAAGCATCTGGCTTAACCGCTCGGATTTTTCAATGGAAATGGTTCCCACAAGGACCGGCCTGCCTTTTTGATGCTCCTGAATAATTTCTTTCACCACGGCCTCAAACTTTTCACGCTCCGTGCGGTAAATACAATCCGCGTGATCCTCGCGTATACAAGGTTTATCGGTAGGTGTCACGACCACATCCAGCTTATAAATCTTGTCGAATTCAAGCGCCTCGGTGGCCGCGGTGCCGGTCATGCCTCCAAGTTTTTTGTACATGCGAAAATAGTTTTGGAAAGTGATGGTGGCAAGGGTTTGGTTTTCACGGCGGATCTGAACTGCTTCCTTGGCTTCAAGCGCCTGATGGAGCCCATCGGAAAAACGGCGGCCCGGCATTAAGCGGCCTGTGAATTCATCGACAATAATAACCTCGCCATCCTTGATCACATAATCCACATCTACCTGGAAAAATTCCTTGGCGCGTAGAGCGGTCATAATCTGATGCCGCTCATCAATGGTCCCTGACTCGTGAAGGCTTTCCACACCCATCAAATGAGCGCCTTTGGTTTCACCGGATTCGGTCAGCAAAATAGTTTTGGCTTTTAAGTCCGCAATGTAATCGTATTCATTTTTAAGTTCTTCAAGTTTAGCTTTCCAGGCAGGGTCATAATCTTCCCGCTCAACGCGGAACCCCTTCATCGTGACCACGGCCTTGCGAGCCCGGTAATATTTATCCGTCGATTCCTCAGCAGGGCCTGAAATAATAAGCGGCGTGCGGGCTTCATCAATCAAAATGGAATCGACTTCATCGACAATGGCATAATGAAGCGGCCTTTGAACCCGCTGATCGAGACTGGCCACCATATTGTCACGCAAATAATCAAAGCCAAATTCGTTATTGGTCCCGTAGGTAATGTCCGAGGCGTACGACTGGCGGCGCATAGTAGGAGCAATATCATGTTGAATCACACCCACCGTAAGCCCCAGGAATTCATAAATGGGCCCCATCCAGTTCCGGTCACGGCGGGCAAGGTAATCATTCACCGTCACAAGGTGGACCCCTTTTCCTTCCAGAGCATTCAGATAGATAGGAAGCGTCGCCACAAGTGTTTTTCCTTCGCCCGTGGACATTTCAGCAATTTTTCCGTGATGCAGGACAATGCCTCCCAGGATCTGAACGTCGAAATGACGCATCTTGGTGGTGCGCCTGGAGGCCTCACGTACCACGGCAAAGGCTTCAGGAAGAATCTGATCAAGGGTTTGCCCCTCGGCAAGGCGTTTCCTGAATTCATCCGTTTTGGCACGCAGCTGGGCATCCGAAAGCTTCTCGATTTCAGGCTCAAGCGCATTGACCTGTTGGACAATGGGCCAAACCTTATTCAGCGTTCTTGTGTTCTGCGTTCCAAAAATCTTTTGAAGTACAAATTGAATCATAAAAAATTAAGCTTTAGCCTTTCCTCCGACAAATTTTTTCAAGTAAGCCTGAATGAAAGCGTCCAGATCGCCGTCCATCACGGCCTGGCCATTGGAAGTCTCGACCTGGGTGCGGTGGTCCTTCACGAGGGTATAAGGGTGAAAAACATAGGAGCGTATCTGTGAACCCCAGGCAATTTCTTTCTTTTCGCCGTACTTATTCTTTAATTCTTCGTCCTTTTCTTTGCGGTATCTTTCATAAAGCCGGGCCTTTAAAACTTTCATCGCCACTTCTTTATTTTGGTGCTGGGACCGTTCGTTCTGGCATTGGGCCACAATGCCTGTCGCAAGATGCGTGATACGCACCGCACTCGACGTTTTATTCACGTGCTGTCCGCCGGCTCCGCCCGCACGAAAAGTATCAAGGCGAATGTCAGTGTCTTTGACTTCCACTTCCGGAAGATCTTCGACCTCAGCAATCACATCCAATGAAGCAAAGGAGGTGTGCCGCCTTTTATTGGCATCAAAAGGAGAAATCCTCACCAAACGGTGAACCCCGCATTCGGCTTTAAGATAACCGTAAGCATAGGGCCCACGGACAATAAAGGTGGCATTTTTAATACCCGCCTCTTCTCCGGCCAGTAAATCAACGCCTTCGACTTTAAACCCGTGCTGCTCCGTCCACCGCATGTACATCCGATAGAGCATCGAGGCCCAATCACAGGATTCCGTTCCTCCGGCACCGGCATTAATACTGACAATCGCCGCATGACTGTCAAACGGGTCGGAAAGAAGCCTCTGGAATTCAAGCGCCTCCACCTCGCGACCGAGCCCTGCCACCTCGGCTTGCATTTCTTTTAAGGACTCGGCCTGATTTTCATCAAGCAGTCCCAAAAGTTCATCCAAATCCGATGCCGTTCTAGCACACTTTTGCCAGGGATCAACGATTTTTTTAAGGGATTTTAAGCGCTCAACCGTTCCTTGAGATTCCTGAGGGCGGTCCCAAAATCCGGGCTGGGCCATCTTTTCATTAAGCGAGGTAATCTCTCTTTCCTTAGACTCAAGGTCAAAGATACCCCCTTATCTCTTGGAGTTTTCCTTTGAGATCTTTAAGGGTTTGATGGAGGGCTTCGATTTGTTCTTTCATAAGGGGGGTAGTGTATCAAAAAAGGTTTATTTTTGGTGAAAAAATTCCCAGATACGGCGGGCAGTTGACCGATCCATTCCCGGAAGGCCGGCAAATTGGTTAATGCCGCTTCGTTTGATTTCTTCGATCGAATCGAATTGGGTGAGCAAAATCCGCTTGCGCTTCTCCCCGATCCCTGCAATTTGATCCAGCACCGAACGCTCGAGGCCTTTTTCTTTAAGGGCGCGGTGGTACGTAATCGCAAAGCGGTGCGCTTCATCACGAACTTTCTGTAAAAGATGAAGGGCTGAAGAATCCCGAGGGAGATTAAGGGCTTCACCGGTTTTGACTGAAAAAACGGTTTCAAATTTTTTGGCCAATGAAATGAGTGCCGTATTTTCAAAGCCTTCTTTAGCTAAAACTTCTTTGGCGGCATTTAAATGCCCCTTCCCTCCGTCAATCATAATCACATCCGGAATAAAAGTTTCCCGGCCTTCCTTGATCCCGACAAGCATGCGCGCGAGCGCCTCCTGGATCATGGCATAATCATCAATTCCTACGACGGTTTTAATTTTATAACGCCGGTAATCCAGCTTATCCGGAAGCTCCCGGTAAAAAGCCACTTTGGACGCCACGGCCTCATCCCCCTGGATATTGGACACGTCAAAGCAAACAATTTTTTCAGGAAGCCCTTCCATTTTGAGGATCCTTTTAAGCTCTAATGTGGCCGATAAGGCGATTCCGGCCTCCTGATTTTTCAAGGAAAAGCGCTTTTTCTTAAGCCGGCTTAAGGCTTCGATTTGCTCCTTAAAATATTGCGCGTCTTCAAAACGAAGTTCTCCGGCGGATTCCTCCATTCTTTCCGTAAGGTACTCCAAGAAACTTCGCTTCCCTCCGCCCAAAAAACCCCGCACCTCGTCCACGACCTTGTCATACTGGGGTTTAACTTCCGGTTTGATGCAGGGAGCAAGGCACTGCCCAATGTGATAGTAAAGGCACGCGGTCTTGGGGAGCGTCTGGCACTTCCTGATCGGGAAAAGGGTATTGATTAAGGCAATCGCTTCACGCAGAAGTTTTGCATCCGTATAAGGCCCATAATAAAGGGCTTTTTTGTCGGTTTTATTGCGCGTCAGATGAATGCGCGGGAAACGGTCTGAGGTGATTTTTAAAAGCGGAAAACTTTTATCATCTTTGAGTTCTTTATTGTAATGCGGCTGGTACTTGCGGACAAGCTGGGCTTCCAGAAGGAGCGCGTCGACTTCAGTCGGGGTTTCGACATAATCGATTTCACACACCTTGGCCATTAAAATCGTAATTTTGGGAAGCTGGGGTTTATTGGTGAGGTAGGATTGAACCCTTTTCCGCAGCACCCGGGCTTTGCCAATATAAAGAATGTCGCCGGCGGCATCTTTCATGAAATAAACGCCGGGCGTAAGCGGCAGCTCTCGGACTCTTTCCTTAAGCCTCATGCCTCGGCCATCGTACCGTTGGCCGCCTCGGGGCCTTGTTTCCGGCCTTTCTTTTCTCGGACCCAAACTAAGGCTTCACGGACCTCCCGTACACGGAACACGAAACACAGTCCCGCATAGGCCAGGATGGAAAGAGCAATCGAAGAAAAAACATGCACGAGTAAAATCATGGTTCCGCTTCCCGGAAGGATCTGTTGAGCCGCTTTAAAAATAAGCCAGGCCACGAGGCCCATGACGAGCGAAGCCGCCGTAATTTTAAAAAAGGATTGAAAGATTTCACGAAGATCAAGACGCATGATTTTCCGGTGATAGAAAAAACCCAGCAAGGAAAACTGCAAAATTCCTGCAATCGAGGTTGCTAAAGCAAGTCCGGCCTCTTTCAGCGGAATCATTAAAATGAGATTGAGAGTAATATTGGTCAGAAGCGAAACGACCGCGATTTTAACGGGCGTACGCGTATTTTGGGCCGCGTAAAAACCCGCTGTCATGATTTTTTGGCCGGAATAAGCAAAAAGCCCAATGGAGTAGCACAAAAGCACGGCGGCGGTACGTGAAGTTGAAACCGCATCAAAATGTCCCCGTTCAAACAAAAGCTGGATGATCGGTTGACTTAAAACGATAAGCCCCACCGAAGAAGGCAGAATGATCAGAAAAATACTCCGAAGGGCAAACGAGAGCGTTTTTCGCACCGACTCCAATTCTTGCCGTGCCGTCTGCTGGACAATCGTGGGCAGAAGCGCGGTTCCCATAGCAATGGCAAATATCCCTAAGGGAAACTGCATAAGGCGGTTTCCGTACCAAAGGCTTGAATTCGCCCCGGCTCCAATCATCAAACCCATCGTAGAATCCACGAGAATATTGATTTGAACCACGGCAAAACCCAGAATCATCGGCAGCAACAACCGGAAGGTTTTGATTAAACCAGGACAGGCCGTATCCCACACCCACCGAAACCGGAAACCCAGCCGGTAAAGCGGCGGAAGTTCTGCCCCCAGCTGGACCGCTCCAGAGATCAGAATGACAACGGTTAACCACCGGACTTGATTTTCAAAAGCCTCACCCGCATGCGGCACAATCCAGAGGACACCTGCAATCCAAAAAAGATCAAAAATAATAGGGCCGAGGGAAGGTGCCAGAAAATGGCGGTGACTGTTGAGAATTCCCATTCCGAGGACAAAAAAAGACATAAACCAAAGGTAAGGAAACATCCCGCGTAGAAGATCAAGCGTAAGAGAAATCGTAGAAGAAAAATGACCCATTTTTAACGCCGCATTCAAAGCCAATTCAGCCACGAGTAAAAAAGAGGCAAGAATAACCACCAAAAACGTTACTGTGACTTGAGCAAATCGAAAAGCTTCTTCCTTGCCTCTTTGCGCAAGCGTTTCACTGTATACAGGGATAAAAGCGCTGGAAAGGGCCCCTTCCCCCACCAACTTTCTAAAAAAATTAGGCACCATAAACGCATAGAGGAAGGCATCCCATTGCCAGCTCGTTCCAAAGTTTTTGGCACTTATCACATCGCGGATCATTCCAAGAATGCGGCTGCAAAGGGTCATTGCCCCCATCAAGCCTGCGGCTTTAAGAAGATGCTTCTTGGTGGTGTGAACGGTCTGTGGCGGTTGATTCATGCTTGCTTGATCTTTCACGAAAGATGCGGAAACCCGATTGACAGGCTAAAACTCCTATGTTAGATTGTGCGAACTTTTTTAAAGGAAAGAGGTTTTACTCATGCCCAATATTCGTTCTGCCAAGAAGCGTATGCGAAGCGACGCTAAAAAAAAATTAACCAATCAAACCGCATTATCTGAATTAAGAACTCTTGATCAGAAACTTCGCAAGCTTGCTCCGGAGCCTGCCAAGGCCCAGGAATTTGCACGTCGTGTGATTTCCCGCTACGATAGAGCCGTCTCTCATGGAATTATTCCCAAGGGCCGGGCTGATCGCAAAAAATCGCGCATTGGCCAATTTCTAGGTAAACTCAAGAAATAGACGAAGCCGTACGAACCACCCAAGCTTCAAGCGCGGGTTGTTCCTCCGCGCGGCCTGTCTTAATTTTCCAATCAAGCTGAAAAAGCTCTTCCAGGGATCGTTCTAGCTGATCCCGTGTGAAATGCTTCAACTGACGCATTAAAAAAGACATTTGGTTAAGTTTAATCTTGCCTCGTCTTGAAATCTCACTTTCGGAAACTCCCTGGTCTTCAAGAACCTTGGCCTGCCAAAGCCGGCGGATCTGCCAGTGCAAAAGCCCGAGAAGCCCCACCCAATCCTTGTCATTGTCGTCCATATACTTAAGCAGTAATGCAAGAGCTTTACCCGGCTGCTTCGCCGCAATGGCTTCGGTCAGGGCAAAAACATTCACACTCTGAAAATCTTCCCTGAAAGTATCGACCATTTCCTCGGTGATCTGCGATTTCTCCCCCGCAAAATCAACTAACCGTTCGATCATCGAATCCAAAAGAACAGGATGCTCCTGGGTTTCTTCCAGTAATTGGGTCACAGCTTCCGGAGTCATTTGCTTCCTAGATTGCTTCAGCTTTTCCTGGATAAAACGCCTTCCGGCCGTTTTTTTTTCCTGATCAGCCAGAAGATGAACCTCGCCAAACTTCCGGATCATATTCATCAAAGAATCTGATTTTTCCGTGGATGTGGCTTCAAAAAAAAGATACGTGCTGGAGGGAGGGTTCGAGAGATAACTTTCAAGGGCTTCCAGATCGGCTTTCTTAAGCGCCGCGGCACCTCGCAGCCGAAAAACTTGCCCCACAGCAAAAAAAGGAAGGGTACGGCCCTGAATTAAAACTTGATCAAGAGAGGTTTCGGCCAGGTCATAGGAGACCACCGAAAGTGGAGCACTGTCTTTTTTTTCTCGGATTTGAAGGAAGGATTTAACTTTTTCTTCAATCAGGAATGGATCACCGGCAAATAAGAGCGCACACGGGAAAAACTTGGGCATCCTCGGAGGCTCACTTGGCATTACCAGTCTTCGGTGATGCGGTCTACAACATTCCTTGCAAGACGCTCAATGGCGAGCTCCGTGGCGTCTCGGCGCGCAATCGAGCGGACCTCGCTGACAAAATATTCTGCATCGCCTGAAAAATTGGGTTCTTCCCAAATGACTTCTTCCGTTTTTCCATTCAGAAGCCGCAACGATAAGACAATAAATAACCGGAATTCCTCCACAGACTCGATCTTTGAGAAACGAACGCCTTCCTGCTCAAAACGGACGAGCTTTGTCTCCAGAACCGTATCCGCCTTTTCCCGGGGAACCACCCGCAGATTTCCGTCGCGGTGAAGCCTGCGGATAATGGCCTGGGTAATCGAGATTTCAAGCCCGTATTCGTAGGCGTAGACTTCATGAATCGGGATAGCGTTTTTAACCGTTTCCACATAAATGGTTTTGATGTCCTGAGGGAGTGATGATTTCTGGTTGTATCCCAAAAAATCGCAATACACAAGAGGTGCGGCAACCAGTAACCCGAATCCAATAGCCAGTAACCCACGACTGGAACAAAGCAATTTTAATAAATTTTGTTTTCTGGTAACTGGTTTCTGGTAACTTAAAGTCTTCATGACTTCACGACTCCCTGTTCTCCAACTTCAAACCGTTTAATTTCTTTTGAAAGAAAATCGCGGCGCAGCTCAAGCTGGGATAATCTTGATTCCATCCGCTCCCGCTCGGTCATCAGGTCCTGCGCCAAAGCCTTGGAATGAATCTTTTGCACAACCTTGTCAACTTTTTGGATTCTTTTCTCCAAAATCGACACCTCTTCCTTTTCAAGCTCACTTTCTTTTTTAATCACATGCAAAATATCTTCTTCGATTTTCTTCAATTCCTTCCGAAGCGATTCTTCCTGCTTTTGGGTGTGGCGGCTTTCCTGCTTCAGGACCTTCTGGTATTTTCCCTCTCCCAGTTCCTGGTTTAAAACCTTCCATTCTTTTTCCACAAAAGCTTTTTCTCTCCGGTAAGCACTGCGAAGGGCTTCGAGTTTTTGTATCAGGGCTTGGATTTCTTCCTTTTCCTTATCTCCAGGCTGAGCAGCTTGTTTTGCTCCCAAATCTTTAGTGGAAACAGGGGCTGCTTCCTGAATCGTCTTCTCGAGAGAATCATTTTTCCGGATACTCTTTTCCACAAGCGCTAACTCGTTCTTGGCCGCTTCAAGCTGACGCGATTCTTTATCTAAAAGCCCAATCAGAACTTCCTGGCGGTTTTTCTTAGGTACCAGGCGGTTGGCACTATCCACAGCTTCTTTCATAAACTGATACGGAACGGTCACAATGGCCGAGCGAAATTTAAACCCGCCTGCAAGGGAGGCCTGAGCCTTCAGGATTTCAAGCTGTTTTTGAAGCTGGGCAATCTCACTATTTTTGGCCTCGATTAACAGGCTTTCTGTTTCAAGCTGTTCCTTGATTTGCCTGGCACGCTGCGCGGTTTCAGAATTTTCATCCAGCGCCTGCGCACTTTGTGTCAAGGCCACATCCTTATGGGGCAGGCCGAAAAAGAAGGCTTTGGAAATCTTGGCCACGCCGACAAAAGGCCTTGTGACCGCAGAAGCCGTAGCGCCTTCTTCCACGGTCTTTTGCTTTAAAAGAGAGTCCAGTTCCTTCAGAAGATCTTTCTTTTTCTCGTGGCGGTCTCCAATCTCCTCATACCGGCTGCGGATGTCTCTTTCAAGCCGTTTGATCGACTTACGCAATTGCTGCGGGTCCACATCCTGAGTCTTGCTAAGTTCACGGACAAGACGTTTTTGTTCCTGAAGCGCGAGTTCGGTGTCAAAGGCCTGGTCCAGGGTATCCACAAGATTTTGCTGCGCGGCAATCTTTTCTTTCAAATGCATCTGGCGCTCAAGCAGCTCCTGAAGGTCTTGATCCCCCAAATCCTTGGCATCCGAATCAAAAGGATTTAAAACTTCGAAAGAGCGGTTGAGCGAGCGTGCCATCATCCCCGCGGGCGCCGTCACAACCTTGGCAGGGACCTTTGTCCAGGAAAGCCAGTTTTGTTTTCCAAAATGTTTCTCATAATCTGCTTTTTTGACTTTAATGACTTTCTTAAGCCGCACAATCGCATCTTCCGTTTCCTTAAGATGCTCACGGCGTTCTTTAAGTCTTTCGCCGCTTAATTCGGTCATTTCATTCAGTTCTGCCCGCTCACCTGTAACCCCCTCAAACTCGGCAGCCACATCTTTAAGAAGAAGACCGACCTCGCTGAGTTGCTTATAGAGAAGCTCTTTCTCAGAAAGCAGCGTCTTTTTATCATTGGAAATTTCATAAAACTTTTTAGCTTCGATATTGCGAACACTTTCAAGCGCAGAAGGCGGCTCCCCGATGAAGGGCAGGAAGTCCAGCGAAACAAGATGCGATTCTTTAACTCCAAGCGTTTCACGCCACTGGCCCAATTGCGCCTTTTCTTCTTCCAAAGCGGTTTGTTCAGCTTCAAGCGAGGCCGTCCAGCGATCAAGGGCTTGCTTAAGATCTTCCGAGGGATTTTTCTTAAGGATTTTCTTTTTCTTAGCCAGGTTTTTGAATTTGCTTTTAAGTTCTGATTCACGGCGCTTAAGGTCATCCTGGCGTCTTTTCATGCTCTCGCTCTTGTTTTTTTCAACGGACTTCTGCCGTTCCTTTAAGCGATCGAGCTCGCGTTTCAACTGCCCTGCTTCAAACGAATCCTCTTTGGGCAAGGCCTTAAGCTCAGTCTCAGCCGCCTGAATTTCTTTTTCAATTTGCTGCTCCTGACCGGTCAGATAAGATGCAGGGGCTTGTAGCGATTGCAGTTTCTGCGAAGATTTTTCTCCCCATTGGGTATGCGGGTACCGGCTTGCAACATCCTTGTAGTAAATAAGCGCGCTTTCCAGATAATTCTGCTTTTCATAATAAAGGCCGATGCGGTAATTTTTTTCCGCATTTTTTTCGTCGATTTCCTGACGCAATTTGGCAGCTTTTTCTGATACCGTCGTATCAGGGTAATGGGTCAGAAAACTATCCACTTGCGACGAAGCGTCATCCAAAGCCCGTTGATCGCGAAACTCCACAGTAGAACGGGCAAAAGAAGTTTCGGCTAATTGGAATCTCGCTTCGGCTGCAAGAGGGCTTTGGGGATACTGATCCAATACGGACTGAAAGGCTTGCAGGGCATCGTCAAAATGATTCCATTTTTTGTAGGCCAATCCAAGATGAAATTGGGCTTTATCCCCATAATCGCTAAACGGGGCCTGCTCAACAATATGTTTAAAAACCTGGACGGCTCGGGGAAGCGAGGAAAGAATTTCAAGTCCCATCAATTTTCCTTTTTTACCTGAAAGGAAGAGGTTTCCTATCCGAAATTCACGTTCAATGACTTCGCTTAAGCGGTCGCTTTGAGGATAAGTTTGGACAAGGGTTTTGTAGGTTTGAAAGGCTTTCCAATAATCTTCCTTTTCTTCATAAATGGTGCCCAGCCGGTATTGAGCTTCTGCGGCAATTCTGGCATTCGGCTGGCGTTTAATCAGGTTTTCAAGCTGTTCTGCGGCATTGTTCAGGTTTTTTTCCCTGTAAAACTGCATCGCGGAATTGTATTGTTCATCCGCAGCGTCTTGAACCGCACCCTCAGAATTCACAAATTTCCCTGCTTCCGGAGACCAAACCCAATAGGCCTGGGAAGAAGAAAAAGGCAGGAATACCAGAACGGAGACTAATAATAAAAAGAAGGCCATCCCCTTCTTCTTTTTCATAAGTTGTTTCTTTACCTCGACTTAGGAAGATTTGGAAAGTGCGATACTATATCATGCTTAAATCTGAATTGTCAATGAAGGAAATGAATTATTCAAACAAATGGCCCCTCTGCAACCAGTCCTTTTAAATAAGACCGTACATAAAACCGGCCATCCGGATGCCCCAATGGCCTTAAGAACCTGCCTAGAAAGGAGCGCATTCCTCTTCCCTCTTCGACAGTAAACTGGATCGCCCCTAATTCCGGTAAAGCAAAGTAGCCAATTCCCTGACGATTTAGATAATCTTTCAACAAGGCATGTGAGACCGGGGAAACCACCCATTTAGGATGAACCAAGCCAAAAAGTTCTTCATAGAGCGGCCCCCCTGAAGCAGCGCTTTGAATTTTAAAGGACGACGACAGAATCACGACGTCCACACCCTCAAGAAAATCCCGTTGGGATTTTAAGGCCGTAAACGTTTCCTCCCCTAAAAATGGAAGATAAAGGAATTCCCAGGAACCGTGCCGTATCCCGAGGATCATCTGCCCCTTCACGAGGGCAAGGATCCTGATGTCACTTTTCGCCTTCATCCGTATGTTACCTGTTCCATAAAACGGTATCTTACGGACTCTTCGAGGCATCTTTGAAGGAATGGCCTTTAGCTCGAGAGGCTGGACTGCCGGATAAACCAGGTAGTCAAAAGTAAAGTTGCTGGATACATTTCCAAGGCCGCCGGTATGCCGTGCATAAAAATCAGTCAAAAGAATCCCCGACAAATGATTAATTCCCTCATGCCTCAAATAAGGGGTGAGAATCCACTGGGCCTGATCCGAAGGTTTCCCGCGGCCCGTATTGATAAGCCAGTGCATCTTTCTTCCCCATTGAAGGTGGGCAATATCATTTTTTCCGGCAGCAAGCAAAACAAAATTGAAATCAGGTGCCGTTTGGGGTAAAAAAAAGGCGCCCGCAGAAACAAGCCAAAGGCTTGCCACAAGAGGGCGGACAAAATAAGGAAAAGTCCGCTTCGAAAATTTTAAAAGGTACAAAAGCGCGAGCAAGACATAATAGATTAAGAGATGCTTTAGGGAAGGCGGCACCAAATAAATAAAACCTTCCTTAGCTCCCGCCCAATAGTGAATCCAAACAACTCCCGCTTCAAGAAGCCAGGTTGAAATTTTAATCAGGCCGGCACCTACCACGGGAATATAAGATAAGCCCAACGAGAGAAACCCCGTGAGAAGGGCCATATTAAATAGGGGCACGGCAAGAAAATTCGCCAGAATACTGACGGGTGAAAAAATATAAAAATAGTAGATCACAAGGGGGAAAGTTCCGGCCATCACGGCAAGGCTGTGCCCTAGCGCCTCTTTCCACTGGTGACGCCTAAAAAAAGACGGCACAAGGAAAACAAGAGAAAAAACGGAAAGGAAAGAAAGCTGAAATGAAACTTGAAAAAGGCTTTTAGGCTTAAAACACAGCAGCATAAAAAAAGCAAAGAAGAAAGAATTGAGGAAATGCTGCTCCCTTTCAAAAAGAAGCGCCACAAAAATGGCTGCAGCCATCCAGCCGGCCCGCTCAACCGGAATCCCTGAATCGGCTAAAATCACATAGCCCAAAGCCGTAACAAGCGCAATCCCGGCTGCAGCTTTTTGGGAAGCCCTGACGAAAATCATCAATAGGTAAACATTCCCTGCCACAAGCGTAATATTCAATCCGCTGATTGCAAGAAGATGCGTGGTGCCTGTTTTTAGGAAATCTTCCCGCAGGGGGCTCGAGATATTTTTGCGCCAGCCCAGGATCAAGGCCTTGAATAATTCGGCCGTGTCCCCTTCATAAACCTGATTAATTTTTTTTGCCAGCCGTCGCCGGAAATCAAAAAGCAGGCGCTGCCAACCCGAAGCTTGATTCTCTAACACACGCAGCGAACGCGCGCCGTAGCCATTGAAAAGGGCGTAGATTTTATTTTGGGCTAAGTATTTTCCATAATCAAAACCCCCGGGATTTAAAATGGGCCGTGCTTGCTCAAGCTTCCCCCATATCCGGACGCGGTCGCCGGGGCTTGGAATGACGCCGGGCTGAAATAAAAAAACCTGAACATTCCCCTGGGTATCAAAAAACTCTCGGCGGTGTTGTTCGTTTTCTGTCATCCTGCGGCCCACAGGGCCGAAGGATCTCTCAGTTTTAGATTCTTCGCACCCTTTCGGGTGGTCAGAATGACAGTAAGGTTTTACCCCTTTAATTAAGTTCTGCGAAGATAGCACAAAGGAAACAGTTCTTTTTTTGCCGTGCGTTTTTATTTCAGGCTCTGTGCGCACAATCCCTTCCAAAGACATTTGGCTGCCGCTCCATTGTTCAACCGCATGAGGCGGTCGTTTGCTATCAAGCCGTGCGTATAAAAATCCCAAAGAGCTTAAGGTGAGAATTAGCAAAATAAGGAACGGGTGTCTTCCACGGCTTGCCCAAAGCACGGGCAGCATGAAAAGAAAAAACGCCCCTACCCCTAACGCCGGAAACGGCACCAGGGTTTCCACAACAATCCCAAGGCCAAACCCCAAAGCCAGCCAAAGCGCAGGCGCTCTCATGGCTTGGAAAACTCGAACAGAATCCAGCGCAAGGCAAGCCCCGCGGTGAGGACGACCACAAGAAACACTAATAGGGTATGTTGATAAAGTTGAAGTTTCGGCGGCATAATCTATTTATTATAAATAAATATATTATGATTATATTACAATATTGAGTGCGGGGGAAGTTATTTCCCCTTCATTATTTCAGGCGGCGGAATTCAAAGACTTTGCCGTCTTTGCGGGGAATTTCAACGCTGAAAGGCATGCGTCTTTCAAGCGCGTGGGTATCGCGGGAGTTGCGGCTGAGATCTTTGACGAGGATCTTTCCGGTCCGATGATTCAGGGCCGGCAAATAAATGCTTGCGCTTTTATCTTCACTGCCATTATTGACCACGACGAGGTAGTGGTGCTGGTTGCGGCGGAAAAGCGCTGTTTTAATATCGCGCGTTGAAGAATATGCACCAAGCGGGATCTTAAAGGCCCGCATAATTTCCATCACAAGATCACGGGTGGGCTCAAAACCCAAATGCACGATTTTACCTTTTCCGATTTTCTTAATGTACCCCACGGTTTGCTTTCCGTACCCCCCCAAATCGGCAACAATCTTCTGGCCTTTTAAATCTCCAAAGGTATAGACAGAACTTAAAACTTCAACCGGGGGCAGGCTTGTATCCAGCCGGACTTTAAATTTTCGCTTAAATTCAAAAAGAATGCTTGCCGGATCTTCAAAGCCAATCACGGAACAGGGCTTAAAATCCTCATCCTTTCTCGGATAGCTTCGAAAAGCCACAAGAATGCCGCCCTTTTCAACATACTTTCGTAAATTCTCCTGGGAAGATTTTTCAAGCCATTGGTTCCCGGAATAAAAGAGAATTTTTTTATCACACGGGTCAAAACGCGGATCATACATTTCATAATCCATTGATGTTTCGTCCATTGCGGATAAAACAGGGTGATTGTGCGGCATGGTTCTTGCCGCGTATTGCAGCGGGTTGAAGACAACGCCAATTTCCGTGACTTTTTTTAAACTGGCGGGATTCATCTTATTAAAAATCGTCACAAGCTGCTGAAAGACCTCGTAAAGCTCAGGATGAACACGGCCCCATTCATTAATAGGAGACATATACCAGTTGTCCCGGTTGACAAGCATATACCAGTTCCAGCCGACAATGCCGCCCAGAAGAGCGCTTAGGGTAATAAGCCGGTAATGATTCGGCGTGAGGATCCCGCTTTCATAATGCCGGTTATGCCAAACGCCGGCCCCGAACTCTGCGATAAAGGGCAGGCGCGATACACTTCGCAAATACCGGACTTTATCAATCACTTTTCTTTGCTCAAACTTGTCCTCTGAAAATTCTGACGACGGGTATAAGTCAATCCCGACTAAATCCGAAACCGACTGCATCTCGCGCCAGTCGTGGGCATAAAAGAAAGGATACAGATTTAAGTAAATGGGGATATCAATCCTCTGCTTACGGAAGGCTTCAATGACCCACTTGGCATATTCGCGGGAATAAAAATATTTGAATTTGAAATAATCGATATTGCGTTTAAGTTCTTTATCCCCTTTTAAAGGCGTCCCGCGCTCGTCATTGAGCATCGTCGCAATAAAAGGTTCCGCCTTATCAAACGAGGCATATTGTGTCCCCCAGGCTTCATTTAAATCCGTGAGATTGCCGTGATAAAGATCGCGGATAAATTCCTGGAAAAGGCCGGGCTTGCCGTTCAGTCCGTACTGCTGCCCAAAAATATCCGGCCAGGGATCGATTTCGTTATCTGCCTGAAGCAAAATAATATGCCCGCCCGGCCGGGTCGCCAGGTATGGCTTTATGATTTGACAGACGTTTGTAATATAGGCCTTGGCCAGCTCCAGATACTTGGGATGAAGACGGTGATATTTATAGGCATAGGAAGGAATCCCCTCGTTGGGCCATTCGCTATAAATGTACGGCCCGGGACGAATCACAAGCCAGAATCCTTCCGCGCGAGTTAACTTCAAAAAACGCACCAGGTTGCGGGTGGGGTCCGTCTTTCCCCGGAAATCAAACTTGTCTTTTTTGTATTCATGATAATTCCAGGGGACATAAGTGGAAACGACCTTCAGCCCCATTTCGCGCACCCGCGCCAGGATTTCCTTCCAATAGCTGGGATTCAAGCGCCAATAATGAACTTCGCCCGAAAGAAGCCGAATATCCCTGGAGCCTACCCGGATCACATTTTTTCTGATTTCAACTTTACGCATTATTCCACCACAATATTCACAACCCGGCCCGGCACCACAATCACCTGTTTCACTTGTTTTCCCTCAAACCATTTCGTAATCAGCGGGTCGCGAAGGGCCTGCTGTCGGATTTCATTTTCGGCTAAGGATTTAGAAACCTTCAATTTCGACCGGACTTTACCGCCGACCAACACGGCCATTTCCACTTCTTCCTCAATCAAATGGCGCTCATCATAATCCGGCCAGGGCTCATACGCAAGCGTCCCGGCATGCCCCAGACGCTGCCAAAGATCCTCGGCCAAATGAGGGGCAAAAGGCGCAAGCAGTAAAATAAAGGGTTCGATCACCTGCTTTGAATAGTCGGAATCTTTCATGGTTTCATTGACAAATATCATGAGCGCCGAAATCGCGGTATTGAGCCGGATCCCCTCAATATCTTCCGTCACTTTTTTAATGACCTGGTGAAGGCGCTTCAGTTCTTCCCGGGTAGGCTCCCGGTCGACAATGGCAGCGGACAATTGATTGTCTTTATCCACAAGAAGCCGCCAGACGCGCGCCAAAAAGCGGTGCACCCCTTCCACGCCCTGCGTCGACCAGGGTTTGGTCATCTCAAGCGGCCCCATAAACATTTCATAAAGCCGGACGCTATCTGCCCCGCAGCGGTCCACCATCACGTCGGGGCTTACAACATTTCCGCGCGATTTTGACATTTTCTGGCCGTCTTCGCCAAGGATCATTCCCTGATTCACCAGTTTTTGAAAAGGCTCCGGCGTTGAAACCACACCGAGGTCATAAAGCACCTTGTGCCAGAACCTGGAATAAAGCAGGTGCAGCACGGCATGCTCGGCGCCTCCAACATAAAGGTCCACCGGCATCCAGTATTTTTCTTTTCCGGGACTTGCCAGGGCTTCGCGGTTCTTCGGATCCATATACCTTAAATAATACCAGCACGACCCTGCCCACTGCGGCATCGTGTTGGTTTCACGCAGGGCCTTCTTTCCGGTTTCAGGATCCTTGGTTTCTACCCACTCGCGGATTGCGGCGAGCGGACTATCGCCCGTTCCTGTGGGTTTGTATTGGGCTACTTCCGGGAGGCGGATCGGCAGGTCCTTTTCCTGAACCAGCTTGGGTTTGCCATCCACGTGAATCACCGGGATCGGCTCTCCCCAATAACGCTGGCGGCTGAAAAGCCAGTCATGCAGTTTGTACTGAATTGATTTTTTGCCAAGGCCCTTCCTCTCAAGCCAGGTGGTGATTTTTTCCTTGGCTTCGTCACTCTTCATTCCGTCAATCGAAAAGGATTTATCCGGGGTCGTGGAGCTCACACAAATCCCCACTCCCGTAAAGGCCCCCTCCACTTCCTCGGAAGGAGGTAAAATCACGGTCACGATCGCCAAATCATATTTTTTCGCAAATTCATAATCGCGTTCATCATGCGCAGGAACGGACATAATGGCGCCTGTCCCATATCCGGCAAGGACATAATCAGCAATCCAAATCGGGATTTTTTTGTGATTCACCGGGTTCAAAGCCCACGCGCCGGTGAAAACACCGTTTTTTTCTTTCGCGAGTTCTGTCCGTTCAAGATCGGATTTCTTGGCTGCGTCGCCGACATATTTTTCGACCGCCTGTTTTTGATCCGCGGTTGTGATTTTTGAAACAAGCGGGTGTTCGGGTGCCAATACCATATAAGTGGCGCCGAAAAGCGTATCCGAGCGGGTTGTAAAAACACGAATTTTTCCTGACTGCCCCTCAATCTCAAAATCCACTTCCGCACCCACGGATTTTCCGATCCAGTTACGCTGCATTTCTTTAATGGGTTCGGGCCAATCCAGCTGATCAAGGTCCGCAAGCAACCGCTCGGCATACGCTGTGATTCTCAGCACCCACTGCCGCATGGGTTTTCGGACCACGGGATGGCCGCCGCGTTCGCTTTTCCCGTTAATCACTTCCTCATTGGCAAGCACGGTCCCCAGGGCCGGGCACCAGTTCACAGGAATCTCGGCTTCGTAGGCAAGCCCCATTTCAAAAAGCTTCATAAAAATCCACTGCGTCCAGCGGTAATAATCCGGGTCCGTAGTATCGACTTCCCGGTCCCAATCGTAGCTAAATCCCATTCGCTGGATTTGCCGCTTGAAATTCTGGACATTTTTTTCCGTGGTCTCGCGCGGGTGCGCTCCCGTATCCAGGGCATGCTGCTCGGCAGGAAGTCCAAACGCATCCCAACCCATTGGGTGAAGCACATTAAACCCTTTCATGCGCTTGTATCGGGCAATGATGTCAGTCGCGGTATAGCCTTCGAGGTGTCCCACGTGAAGGCCCGCGGCTGAAGGATAAGGAAACATATCAAGCACATAAAATTTGGGGTTGTCACCGCCGGCGTCCAGGCTGCGGAAAGTATCATGATGCTTCCAATAGGATTGCCACCGGGGTTCGATTGCGTCAAAAGGATAGGCTTTAAAACCACTTACCATAGGGCGGGATTTTAACACAGCAAGTGAAGAATGAAGAGTTAAAAATTAAGAATTTAGGAAGGAAATATTTCTTTTTTTAAACTTTCTTCAAGTGCGGTCTGCTTAGGCGACTTCATTAGTCGCCAAGCTGCCGTACTCGATCAAAAGATCGAGTGCAGACTCGTACACGGCTTTCCTTGAGCCGTGACGAGTCAGTATTTGCACATTGGTGCAAATGCGGGAGGAGGGAGTTGAACCCTCATGCCCTTGCGGGCACTGGATTTTGAGTCCAGCGCGTCTGCCAGTTCCGCCACCCCCGCTTATGAGTCAAAAATACTTTGTGTTTTGGCACTGGATTTTGAGTCCAGCGCGTCTGCCCTGGCCTACCGATAGAAAATTTAATGAAGGCCAGGACTGCACCGACTTCAAATAGAACATTAATTGAAAGTCGGTGCTGCCAGTTCCCCGCCAAAATGAAGGCGGGCCCGCCTTTCCTGTGGCGGGCGCCACCCCCGCATGCGTTATGCAGCAATGAGTTGCAAATATTCCGCTTCCGGCTCAGAACACCGTGGTGTCCAAATAGTGTCCATCACTTGCATCGCCTTGGCCATATGGTTCGGGCCCAAATGGGCATAACGCATTGTCATTTTAATGTCGGAATGCCCAAGCAGTTTTGACAGCGTGAATAAATCCACGCCCTCCATGGCAAGATGGGAAGCGAAGGTATGCCTTAAGGTATGAAAGCTTGCATCGTCGATTTTTGCCTCTTCAAGAGCATTTTCAAAAGCTGTTCGGTGGACCGATGAAAAAACAGGCGAAACATCGGCCCCTTTCCTTAAAGAACACAGGAGATTCACAAGCGTTTCATTCATCGGAATCACCCTCGATTCACCAGACTTAGAATCTTTGATATAAATTAATCTTTGAAGGATATCAATATCATGCCACGTGAGCTTCATAATTTCCCCTCGTCTCATCCCCGTATTGATGGCAAATTTGACTAATGCCAATGCTTCACCGCTCAGGAATTCATAGAGCTTGATGATTTCCTCTTTCGATAAGAACCGTAATCTCTTATTATTCTCTTTAAGAAATGCGACTTGCTTCACCGGATTGGCGAGCCGGAATATACCCCATTGAATTGCTTTATTAAAGATAATTTTACATAGGGCCAGCTCCCGGTTGACCGTGGCGGGCCTGACCTTATGTTCATTTAATCGTTTAGCCTTGTAATTTTCAATATCCAGGGAAGTAATCTGAAATAAATATTTCCTGCCAAAATCGGCATTCAATCTCTTACCAGCACCGGCGCATAGTAAAATCCGGAGCGGCTGCAGAATAGCAACTCGCACTGCCGCCTTACTTGCAATTGCTCGTTTTATCGTATCTCTGATTTCACATGTTTTCTCAAGGCTATTAAGGTTGTGCCTTCTCCCCCCAACACACGGTTTTTTTACCAATAACACAAGCGCTCGATGTCACTTTGAAATTGCAACAACAGCCTCGTAAAGCTTCTTTCGCCTCAGCTTTCTGGCCGTCACCATGAGGCCGTCTAGTTGAGCTGTTTCGCCGGGTTCTGGAGGGCGGCCGAGCTTTTGGCTCACCCATTCGGCAAGTATTGGGACTTGCGGTTTTGAACCCTCGGCCGGAATCAGTTTTTGAACGGTTGCGAAAACAATATCCATAGGAACGCCGCCTCCTATAATCCAATTTGTGCCGTAAGGATGTATGTGCACTGGAAGCCGGTCGAACTCATCTTCAATTTCACCTACTAGTTCTTCCATAATATCTTCTAAAGTGATCATACCGACCACCTTTTGATCTTGCGAGGTCACCACCGCAATGTGAATCTTTTCATGAATCATTTCGGATAATACCTGCGATAGCGGCGTCTCTGCGCTAACCCTTTTAATAGGCCTCATAATGCCTTGAAGGCTAGGGTCTTCCGGATTCACTTTTAAGGCGTTCACGATATCCTTAAAATTTACATAGCCGACAACGGTTTGCGGATCATTGTCCTGTTCATAAACCGGAAAGCGGGTGTGCATATCGAGATGGGCTTTGATAAGAGCATCTGCAAGAGTGCTTGACAGGGAGATGGTGGAAATATCTGAGGCTTGAAGCATAATATCGGAAACTTTTCTGGTGGAAAGCTGGGCCGCTGAAAGAACGATCTTTTCTTCATGTGCCCCTATGAGCCTGGAAGTCCGGGCAATAGCCACGGCTGCCCTGAGTTCATGCAGGCCCTGCTTATCATCAACCGTCTCAGCCTTAATCTTCTTTGCACTCATGCTCATGATTTTTTTTACAATCGTTTCAAAAAAAGAGACTACGGGATCAGCGATCGTAGCAATACCCTTCATCATGGGAGACAGGGCAAGACAAACCCCTTCTTTGTTATCCAGAGCAAACATTTTGGGTACCAGCTCAGCAAAAATAATCGTAAACGCACTTAAAGGAATGACAAGACAAATAATCGCCAGGATTTCCGCATAAGAATCCGGGATTTTTAAGACATTCGTTAGATAAGGTGTGAAGGATTCCTGCATGCCTGCGCCACCCGTGGCTGCAGCAAGCGCACCCGCGAAAGTAATCCCAAGCTGCACCACAGCAAGGCTTGCCTCCATGCGGTCCTTCATGTAAGCCGCCTGCTCCGCACCTTTTTTCTTCTGCTGGGAAAGTGTGGCAAGCCTTGCCCTTGATATGGATGCAAGCGCCATTTCATAGGATGCAAACACGGCATTTAATACCAGCATCAAAGCAATGATGATAAGTTCAAAACCAAAGGTCATCGAACTTTCTCCTTTTAAGAAAACCTTGCATTGGCAATGCGATTCAAACTCTCCTCTTTGTGGATTCTTTCATCGAGTCCAATTCTGCGGAACAAATCAGCAAGCGATTTAAAATCTCCGTAATCTTTCTTGAAATCACTGTCGAACGGTTCACTTTCAAAATCCGGATTTTCTTTTACGAACTCCATATACTCGTGTTCTGCGTGGTCCTCAAAATCTGCGTTTAGGCCGTAACTCCATGCAGGCTTTATGACATAAAGTATCCAACTGACATAATCATTTTTGGATACCTGTAGCGGAAGAAAACTCAAAAAGGTGGCCACTTCATCCTTTTATTTCGGTTTGGAGCTTTTCTATACGGTTCAACTGAATCTCGATAAGGGATTGGGAAAAGGCCCACCAGGGGCGAATCGGAAGTCCTCCGGCACGTAACGCTTTTGCTGTGTAATGGTGGCATCCACGAAAGAGGTGATAGGAGTGGCGACTGGAATAATATCGGACCGGCCCGGAGACTTTCAGCAAATCTTCTTTCTCGTACCAAGATTCTAAAAATTCGATCATGGCCCGATGCCCCTTTTGACTTAGAACGAATTGCCAGACGCGAATTTTCTTTTCTTTGCCTTCGCGCCGATCCTCAAGCTCTGGCGATGTTCGCACCTCTACCACTGAATCTGTAGGCCAAAAAAGCGCACGGAGGGCACCGGTGATGCCTCGCCGCTCTTCGAGATACCACCCCTTTTCGGCAAAACCATACACGCGATAGTTAAGGGGCTCGTGCTCAGGATCGGGATAAATGACAACGAACGTATGTATCCCTTTGGCTACTACGTCCGCTCGATAAGAGGTTTGGTGGGGCTGAGGCGGCCAAAGGTGATGTACAGGGGCGGCAGCACATCCATAAAAGCCTGATATAAATAACACAAAAAGGAAACGCTCGAAAGTTCCCTCCCGAGTCAAACGAAACTTCATCGCATTAACCTTTCCACTTCCGCTTGGAGTTTTTGGGCGATTTCAAAATGAGTTTCCCCAGAAAAGGTCATAGGCCTGCCAAAGCGACAAGTCACACCGCCACGATGCGGAGTGTTCCTCTGGGGTGGGAAGACTTCGAAAAGTCCTTTCAAACCCACTGGGACAACGGGAACATTCATGGAAGAGACCAGCATTCCAATTCCCGCCTGAAAAGTCCCGATCGTTCCCGTCCGGGTCCGTATTCCTTCGGGAAAAAAGAAGATGTGAAATCCGCGGTCCATCAACCACCCCGTATGCTCAATGCTTTTCTTAAAACCTTTTTCCCTTGGAAAAAGATAAATATTGAAACCAAGGGAGGCAAAGTAAAATTCAAATTGTTTCCACAACCCATGAAGCCGCTTTTTTGACTCACTTTCAAAAAATTCTTTCCACGTGGCTATCGCGACGCGGCGTCGAATCTCCTTGGGTAAGGAAAGAAGGATAACCGGGGCATCAAAATAACTCGTATGATTCGCAACAAAAATCACAGGCCCAGGGAGATCTCGAAGCTCTTCTTTTCCTTCCACCGTCAGGCGACAAAAGAAACGAATAACGGGAAAAAGAATCAAATCCTGAATGGACTCCCTCACTCGCCTCGCCCAGGGATGAACCGGCCAGCGAGGAATTCCTGGCTCCTCAGTGGCTCCCGTCTTCATTTTGATCATCTCTTCGATTTCTTGAATCGACGTATCGGATCTTAAGAAGGTGTCATCGACGTCAAAATGAAATTCCTCTTCGATCACCGATGCCAGTTCCACGCGGTCAAGGGAAGAAAGCCCTAGGTTATCCCCAAGGTGGGAAGCGGAAGAAATTTCCTCTGGCCTGAGTTTGGCTAGTTGAGCAATGAGCTGATAAAGACGAGGAGTTTTCTTTTCTTCCCCAACGATCTCGGGGGCAGATACTTTTTCATCCTCAAGTATCCTCAAGACTTCATTTTTCTTCACTTTCATCGTCGAGGTGCGGGGAAAATCCTCCCCGGCCCACACGCTAAAACTCTGAATTTTCTGATAGTCCGCAAGCCGCGTATTCGCCTGATCAACCAGAGCCTTGGCATCGGAAGAAGGATCTTCAAGGAGGAGCACCGCGTGGATGAGTTCCCGATCTTCTTTTTTGATCCCTACGACACAGCTTTCTTTAACGCCCGGAATCGTTTGAAGCAGAGCCTCAATATCATCGGGATAAACGTTAAGCCCTTCGGGTGTCACAATGAGATCTTTTTTCCGCCCACGAAAATACAGAAAACGGTCGCGATCGAATTCTCCAAGGTCTCCTGTTTTAAACCACTCTCCCTCAAAAGCCTCACGGGTTTTCTCGGGATTCCGGTAGTAACCCGAAAAGACGGTAGGTCCCCGGACCCAGATCTCCTTCTCAGGACTTAGCTCGACTGAGATCCCAGGAAGCACTCTTCCAATCGAACCCAATCGTTTAGCCTTCGGCAGGTTGCAACTAATGACAGGCGAAGTTTCAGTCAAACCGTAGCCTTGCAAAAGGTCAACACCAAGACGCTCCCAAAAATCCTCAAGATCCCGCTCAAGCGTCGCTCCCCCTACAACAAAATACTTAAGTTTGCCAAATTTGCGCTTAAGGGCCGGAAAAAGAAAACGCCTCAACGGCGGCGGGATCAACGCTGCAAAGTCCAATAGAAAACCGAAAATCTTGTCCTTCCCCTGCCGTTTCACTTCCCTCAAAATACCGCCCTGAATAAGCTTAAGAAGACGTGGCACGATCGGGGCGACCGTGATTTCATCCTCTTCAAGTACCTGGAAGATTGAAGAGGCTTTCAAAACTTTAAGGTAAGTGATGGAATATCCTTTTTTCAATGGAAACCAGAGCCCAATGGTCTGTTCGAAGATATGGCTTAAAGGAAGAAGAGAAAGCCATTTTTCGTTTTCGTCTAAGTCCTGAATTGAATTGTGAAGGGCTTCGACATTAGAAAAGATGTTTTCGTGGCTAAGAACGACGCCTTTGGGCTCCGCTGTGGTACCTGAGGTAAAAAGAATTTCCGCAATATCGGAAGGTTCGATCGGTTCTTGAGTTCCCTCCCCTATATTCCGTGCTTCTGATTCTTTTTTCAGCGCCTCAAAACTGATACAGTGCAGCGCACCCAATTCGGATTTTCTTGAGAGGTTACAAATCGCCAGTGAAGCCTCGGTAAAACGAAAAATCTTTTCCACAAAAGCAGGACTTCCACGGAGGTCCATTGGAATCGCAATGATCCCTCTGAGAAGGCATCCCAAAAAGGCGGCCACCCACTCCGGAGAATTGACACCCCAGAGAATTACCCGATCCCCTTTCTTTAAGCCCAGGTTTTCGAAATAAGCGGCGATCTGGTGAGACAGACGGAAAAGATCCTCGTAACTTGTTGAAAAGGTTCGAAAAGGAGTTTTGTAAAGTATACAGGCCTTTTTCCCCCGGGCTGGAAATTCATGAAGATAAGAAATCAGCGTCTTTTGAATCATTTTTTAAACCTCGGGCTCACACTCTTATGAGAATACTTTTTCTCCTTAAATCATTAAGAAAATCTGGCATTTGTAATACGGGATAGGCTTTCTTCTTTGTGCATCCGCTCATCAAACCCGATTCTCCGAAAGAGATCCGCAACGCTCTTAAAGTCACCGTAATCTTTCTTGAAATCACTGTCGAACGGTTCACTTTCAAAATCCGGATTTTCTTTTACGAACTCCATATATTCGTGCTCGGCGTGGTCCTCAAAATCTGCGTTTAGGCCGTAACTCCATGCAGGCTTTATGACATAAAGTATCCAACTGATATGATAATAAAAAAATACCGCGATCTGAGGCAGAATACGATACAGGAAAAAACTTTCATTTATCTTTTTCTTCTGTGTCATTTCCTCCAAAATCAGTAAATGCCATTGCTCATTGTCCTGCTGAGCCCGAGATTCTTTGACGAACTCGAATACCCTTCTTGCGAAATTGGGCATGCTGTAAGTATGCGTCATAGCGATATAAGCCACATGCTCCCAAGCCTGATAAGGGACACGGGCAATCACCTCCAAGACTTTAAATTTGGAAATAGTTTTTGTACGCCCATAAAACACCTCCATAAATAAGAAGAGCCCATTGGCCAATAAAGAATATTTCCGCCTTGGAGCGGCCAAGGTCTTTTCTTGTTCGCCTTCAAGATAGTTTTGTTGAAAATTCATAGCAGAAGCCTCGTCGATTTCCCCGTTGAAACTCGATGCGCTTTCCAGTCCACGACAAGTGATGTTGCAACAAAAATAGTGGAATAAATTCCCACAGCGAAGCCGACGAGCAAAGTAAATGCAAAATCATTAATCGCGCTCCCTCCAAAAAAGAAAATGGCCGCAGTCGCCAGAATGGTCGTCAGGCTTGTCAGGATTGTCCGGCCGAGAGTCTGATTAATGCTCGCCTCAACGATTTGATGAAACGGGCTATTTTTCATGAGCTTTAAGTTGTCGCGAACACGGTCAAAGGTCACAATGGTGTCGTTCACCGAATAACCCATAATACTGAGGATGGCGGCCACGGTTGATAAATTGATTTCCCGCCCGCTTAAAGCATAAATTCCAAAGGTAAAGATCGTGTCGTGAAAAAGGGCAATAACGGCAGCCATGGCAAATTTCCATTCAAAGCGCCATCCAACGTAAACAAGAATTCCAACGCTTGCCCAAAAGATAGCCCAAAGCGCCTTTTTGGCGATATCCCCACTGACGGATGGACCGACTTCATCTACTTGTAAAATTTTAAATCCATTGCCCCCTGAAATCTTTTCGGCAGCTCGTTTAATATTTTCAGTTTCTGCCTTTGAACTTTTAATGACCAGTTGTCTTTGCGAAATCTCTCCATAATGTTGAATCGCAGCGCCGCGAATTCCCTCGTTTTCCAGCGTTGTTCTTAACTTGGAAATTTCGACTTCCTTTTGAAACTCAAGGTGAACAGCCGTCCCGCCCGTAAATTCCACCCCGTAATTTTCACTGCCGCGCAGGATGAATGCTGCAACGCCAATCAATAGGGTCAGGACGGAAAATCCATAGGCAAAAAATCTTCCTCTGAGAAAGGGAATATGAGTCGGAGAAATCAATTGCATCATTCTGAAATTAAGATTTGGATTCCGCATGAGCAGGAAATCAAAGATTACTCGTGTCACAAGAAGTGCTGAAAACATGCTGGCGACAATCCCTATTGAAAGAGTCACAGCAAATCCCTGAATCGGTCCGGTGCCAAAAATAAAAAGAATGAGCGATGTCACAAGGGTGGTGACGTTGGAGTCCAGGATGGAGGAAAATGCTCTGTGATAACCCGAAGAAACGGCGGCTTTTGGGGTTTTTCCTGCCTGCAATTCTTCCCGGACTCTCTCAAAGATCAATACATTCGCGTCCACCGCCATGCCGATTGAGAGAATAAACCCGGCGATACCGGGGAGTGTTAACGTAGCCTGCAAGGCGCAGAGCGCCCCGAACACAACGATGCCATAGATGATTAGACCGATGTCCGCAATGAAACCGGCAAGAAAATAATAAACGGGCATAAACAAGAAAACAAGCAACGCGCCTATCAGCCCGGCCTTAATTCCTTTTTCAATAGAATCACGCCCCAGACTCGCCCCCACTGTTCTTTCTTCAACGATGCGGACCGGTGCAGGTAAAGCGCCCGCCCGCAGCACGAGGGTCAAGTCACTCGCCTCTTCGGTCGTGAAATTCCCTGAAATCTGGGCTTGACCGTTCGGGATACGCTCTCGAATGACCGGGGTTGAATGCACTTTGCCGTCCAAAACAATCGCAAACTGCTTGCCTATATTTCGGGAAGTGACTTGGTCAAAAATCTTGCCTCCTTCCTTATCGAATTGTAAATTCACCATGGGCTCGCCATATTCCCCAAAATCTACCGATGCGTTCGTGAGCCGGTCTCCGGTTAAAAGGGCCTCTTTGGAAAGCAGGACTGAGGCTCCCCGATCTTTGGGTTCCTTGTATTCATATCCTTCCGGGATGTTCCCTTCCTCTGCCTTTGTGGTGAGCTCGGAATCGTCCGAAACAAGTTTGAATTCGAGATGGGCTGTTCTTCCCACCACTTCTCTGGCTCGCTCGCGATCTGTCACGCCGGGAAGCTGCACGATGACTCGATCTTTTCCCTGCTTGGAGATGACAGGTTCCAGCACGCCGAATTCGTCGATGCGGTTACGAACAATCTCTACAACCCGGTCTGTCACATCTTCGCGAGCCTCCTGCGGGACTTTCTCCATATCCACTTGAAGAAGAAGCTGCATGCCGCCTTGCAAATCAAGACCAAGCTGAACCTTTTCCTGTGGCGGGTAGGCCCTCCAAATGGAAAAGCCCACCACGGCAATAATCAGAAGGACTTTCCGCTTGTAGTATTTGCCCATCTCTTGCTCCTCCTGGAAATTGAAGCTGTATCAGCTTTTCTGGCTGTAGGTTTCCCTAAGATGCTTTAAGAAGTCAGAGTCCGGCGATAAAAGCATAGTGCTTTTATCACTGAAACTCTTTTCATAAGCTTCCAAGCTGCGGACAAACGTGTAAAAAGCAGGGTCTTGGCCAAAAGCCTCGGCATACACTTTTGCCGCCACGGCATCACCATCACCCCGCAATTTCTGACTTTCTTCATAGGCTTTGGCCATGAGAATGGTGCGGTTTTTGTCCGTCTCTCCGCGAAGTTTAAACGCCTCTTCCTCGCCCTCGGAACGATAGCGTTTGGCAATTCTCTGCCGCTCTGCCATCATCCTTGCAAAAACACTCTCCTGCACTTCCCGGGGTAAATCGGCACGCTTGATTCTTACGTCCACAATATCGATGCCAAACTCCTTGGCCTGTGTCCGCGCATGGCTTGCAATGGTCGCCATAATGTTTTCCCGTTCACTTGCAATAATCTTGCTGAAATCATGGCTCGCAAGTTCCCGGCGCATCTCGGAGAGCACGATGTCATCCAGCCGGGCTTTCGCTCCTGCAAGATCACGCACTGTTTTATAGAAAAGAAGCGGGTCCACGATCTTCCAGCGTGTCACGTGATCCGCCACAAGTCTTTTTTTATCCAAGGTCAGGTACTCAGCAGGTAGGGCTCCGCTCGTCAAAATTCTCTTCTCAAAAAAGTTGGCTTTTTCAAGAATAGGGATTTTGAGGTTCAGGCCCGATTTCTGAATGGTGCGCTTATATTCACCAAGCCGAGTGATAATTGCCTGTTTGGTTTCATCCACAACAAAAATAATGGATGAAAATAAAAAAACGATCGCCACAATGACGACCGGCAAAAATCGAAATAAGGTCATAGTCTTCATGACACCACCCCCTCTTTTGACGGCGAATTAGTAACGATTTTGTCTTTAACTGCCTCAAAAAATGAAGCATTTTGGACGGGAATAAGCGGCAGGGCATTTGCTCCCGTTTTCGGATCAACAACCACTTTGTTGGCCCTTGGAAGAATTCTTTCCAGGGTTTCAAGCTGCAGGCGATTCCACGTCACCTCTTTTGATTTTTGGTATTCGCCCAGAAGCGCTTTGAAACGACCCGCATCTCCCTGCGCCTTGAGAACACGCTCTTCTTTATACCCTTCCGCTTCCCGGATCATTTTCTGCGCCTCGCCTCGCGCTCTTGGAATAAGATCTTCTTGATAACCTTTGGCTTCATTGATAAGTCTTTCCCGATCTTCCCGCGCCCTGACCACTTCATGAAAGGCATCTTTCACTTGATCCGGAGGATCGACTACTTGAAGCCTCACCTCCGTGATAAAAATTCCAGACTCGTAGGCGTCCATAAGTCGCTGTAAAAATTCTCTTGTCTCCTCCTGGACCTTAAGGCGGCCGGTAGTAAGCACGTCATCAATAGTAGACCTCCCTACAGCGCTTCTAAGAGCCACCTCGGTTGCCGTATAGAGCGTCCCTTCCGGATCAAAAAGACGGAAAAGATATTTTACCGGATCTTTTACTTTATATTGCACGATGATTTGTGCCTCTACAATATTCTCATCGCCCGTCAGCATCATAGCATCAGAACGTGTCACCTCACGGCGCATGTAGACATTCTCTTCCTGGACCTGGCGTCCAAATCCGACCTCAAGCCTTCTGACCTGCTCCACATTGACAATATTTGTCCTTTCCACAGGCCAGGGAATTCTCCAATTAAGCCCCGCGCTGGCAATCCGAATCTCTTTCCCAAACTGGCGGATAATTCCCTGTTGGCCGGGACTGATGATAAAAAATCCGCTCCCAAGCCACGCCAAAATAGCCACGGCAATGAGTAAAAACAAAACGCCTCGATTCTTCAATATGTTGGTCACTAATTTGAAAACTTGATCCTCAGGACCTGTGAATCCACCTATTCCATTCGTCATTTTCAACCTCCGTGTTTTGATCTATCTTGTTCAAGATTTATTAGAAGCCCAAACCCACCAAATCGCGGTGGTCATGACTGTGTACGCGACAAGAACTCCTCCTATTAATGCAAAACGTTTCCATGGACTGCTCTTTTCAAAATGCTTGGTTCGCAACGCCAGAAACCATTCTCTGAATCGTTTTGCAAAAGGCAATTCGGTTGCGAGGATGGCCAGGCCCGCGAGTGTAACAGGCGTGCCTCCCGGCCCTGGGACCGGCATCAAAATAAGACCGATTACAACCACGCACGTTCCAACAAGAATGGTAATCCAACGTTTGATTAATCTCATGATTTTAATCTCTGGTTGCAGTCTTGGTGGTTTATGAGGACCAGGTTTCTCACGTCATGCCGCTCACGGATAAGTTTCACGCTGACTCGCAGAAAATCCAAGAATTCTTTAAGGATAGAAAATTTATTCATGCTTCCTCCCTATCGTTTTGCACGCCTCGGCCTTTTGGGGCCAGAGAATGGAAGCGGCAATAGCCGACAAAAGCAAAGCGGCAACAACGGCTAGGGATATGCCAATCGGAATTTTATAAAAATCAGCAATCAACATCTTGGTGCCCACAAAAACGAGGATCGCCGACAGCCCGTAATGCAGATAATGAAAAAGCCGGATAATTCCCGCCAGCGCGAAATAAAGGGCTCGCAATCCCAAGATAGCAAAGACATTCGAGGTGTAGACAATAAAAGGGTCGTGCGTAATCGCTAGAATGGCAGGGATCGAATCAACGGCAAAAATGACGTCTGTGGTTTCGACAATAAGGAGGACAACAAACAACGGTGTAGCGAAAGTCCTTCCTTCCTTTTTGACGAAAAACTTCCCGCCCTCGTAATTTTTTGTAACTGGCATAATTCTGTGGAAAAGACGCAGTACGAGGCTCTTCTCAGGATGGATTTCTTTATCCTTATCCATCGCCATCTTGATTCCGGTAAAAATCAGGAATCCACCAAAGACATAAATAATCCAGTGGAAGTTCTTGATCAAAGTGATGCCGCCGGCGATAAAGCCGGCGCGCATGAGAAGCGCCCCCAGAATTCCCCAAAATAAAACTTCATGCTGGTATTTCTGAGGGACTTTAAAATAAGAGAAAATCATCAAGAATACAAAGATGTTGTCTACACTTAATGATTTTTCAATTAAATAGCCCGTCAGAAACTCAAGGGCCGGCTGCCTTCCCTGCCAGATATAAATCCCGGCATTGAACACCAGGGCAAGACCTATCCACACTCCGCTCCAGACAAGGGCTTCCTTAAGATTTATCTCGTGAGGCTTGCGGTGAAAAACTAAAAGATCAAGCGCAAGCATGGCCAAAACGAAAAGATTAAAACCGCCCCACAAGAATAGCTGCGTCAGCTCCATTTACCGGGTTCCTTTCAAGGCCAACAACCTTTTAACCCGCTCTTCGACAGGGGGATGGGTTGAGAACCAGTTAAAAACAGATTTACCGGAAAAATGATTCACAATGTAAAGATGACTAAAAGCGGGTTGCATGTCGGGAAGCATTTCGTCCTTGCGGAATTTTTTAAGAAGTGACGGATTTGATATTTTTTCAAGCGCCGATGCGAGCCCCTCGGGATCTTCGCACACATGAGCACCGGATTCATCCGCCATGAACTCCCGGGTCCTTGAAATGGCCGCCTGAACCATCGTTGCGACAAGGGGCGCAAGGATAATCGTAAAAAGCATAGCCAAGGGATTCATTCCACCTCTATTGTCTTCATCCCGGCGGTGTCCCGCAAGGCCTACCCATTGGAGCATGTGAGCCAGATACATAATGGCAGAAGCGATAGAGGCAACGATTGTAGAAACGAGAATATCCCTGTTTTGAATATGAGAAATTTCATGAGCTAAAACACCCCGCAGTTCACGGGGATCGAGAATGCGAAGAATGCCTTCGGTTACGGCGACCGCAGCATGTTCCGGATTGCGCCCTGTAGCAAAGGCATTGGGAGCCCATTCGGGGACGACATAAACTTTGGGCATCGGCAAATTCGCTTTTTGACAAAGTTCTTGAACGATCTCATAGACGCCCGAAGAATGTCCGGGCCCGATCGGCTGAGCTTTGTGCATGGCCAAGACAAGCTTGTCTGAAAACCAATATGCGCCAAAATTCATCACAAGTGACATGACAAGCGCATAAACAATACCTGATTGCCCCCCTATCGAATAACCAATCCCCAGAAAAAGCGCACTAAGAGTTGTTAACAACAAAACTGTTTTGATCTGATTTTTCATGGCTAAGTCCCTCCTTTACTGTTGAACCCACCAGGAATAACTGTCCGCCACTTTTACCTGGAACCCATTTGACATGCTTTCCATAGATCAGCCAACCAAGGGCCATCAAAAGCACCTCTCTGGGTCTTTCCTGGGACTCCAGACGCTCGAAAAGCTCATTCTTGGAAATCCCGTCGTTCACATCAATTACAAGCCAGATATCTCCAGCAGCAATGGCTATCTTAGTCATCATGACGCGCTCCGTTTCTTTATCTGAAGATCAAATCCCCTGCTTCGGGTGAATCGTTCATTTTCACTGGCTTTTGCCGACTCAATGGTCTCCCAATACTCCTGAATCGGCTTTCTGACATCCTCCACGCTCAGTTGGCTTTTCGTTTTTAGCTTGCCCACAGGGCACCACCTCCTTACAGATCTCGAAGTTGCCCTAATTATCGCCTTGATTTATCTATAATAAAAATACATAATTTAAATATGAACCATTACATATTCTTATATGTTACCGTTTAATTTTCATCATCTTTACTACTTTTATACTATTGCTAAGTGCGGTTCGATTTCAAAAGCCGCGAAGGAACTCCGCGTTTCACAACCCGCGCTCAGTTCTCAGCTCAAGCTATTGGAAGCATACCTTAGCGTAAGACTATTCGAGAGAGAGGGAAGGACGTTAATCTTAACCGAGGAGGGACACACCGCTTTATCTTATGCAAAACAGATATTTGACGCAGGACAGGAGTTTGCCGATCGGCTCCGTGACCGCTCTCAAAAAGGACGGATTCGCATTCAGATAGGGGTTCTGAATTCCATCCCGAAGGTTTTTGCTAATGCCCTGCTCAAATTCATTTTGGCAAATGAACCTACGGTTCATATTCAACTGCAGGAAGATACTTTTGAGAGAATGATAGCGAATTTAAAAGACCATTTCCTAGATCTCATTCTAGCCGACATGCCCTTTCAGGCTTCTGCAGAGGATGATATCCATAATCACCTGATAGCAAAAATCCCTATTGTTTTTTGCGCCCATCCCTCTTTGGCAAAAAAATATAAAAAATTGCCGTACGACCTTAATCATGCGCCCATCATTCTCCCTACCGCTGACAGCCGGGTCTTTCACTCTGTGCAGGAATATCTCGCAAACCATAACATCGCCCCCAGGATTGTTGCCGAAATTCAAGATATCGAACTTGCCCGCCTCATGGCAATGGAAGGATTAGGTGTTGTCCCCCTTAACCAATTCATTGCTTTAAAAACTCCAAAGCGAAAACTCGTCATTCTGAATCAAGGGGCGAAGCATGATATTCATGAATCTATTTATGTGATCAACAAGAAAAGAAAGAATCCTCATCCCCTTGTGGAAAAGATTCTTCATGGATTTAATCTATTAGCCTAATATCACGGCAAAATTCATTCAACTTCTAGAACACAATCCCAACTTCCAAAAGTATTCGAAACAAATTGGACGTGGCAAAGATCACTTGAAACGGGAGTAGTATACTTCTTCTTACTTACAGTTTTGGTGTCCAAATAGTGTCGGGAATTTTACTGTATTTAGAATCGAAGTGGTAGGCGAAATTTATCAATCATCATCTGTTCAACTCCGGCGGCTTGCTTTTTTTGACCTTTCTATCGACATAAGCCAGGCGTTTTAAACAATGAACGCCGATTAGGCGGCTATCCGTTCGATATTTTGAAAATCAGATTGATCAAACTGGGACAGTTCCCAGTTGTTTTGGAGGTTGAGCCAGAATTGCGGGCTTGCGCCAAGCGCCCTGGCAAGCTTGATGGCCATTTCCGCACTGATACCGCGTTTCCCGCGACAAATCTCATTAATCGTCTTGGGCAGAACTTCGATGTGCTCCGCCAAAGCGGACTGACTCAGTCCCATTTCTTCAAGTTCGTCTTTTAAAACTTCCCCTGGATGAACGGGGGTGATGTGGTGTCTCATCGATTCCTCCTTACGCAAGGGATTATTGCCAGGGATTTTAAAATGTCTTGCTTTAAGAA